>Ga0310695_10000088_pt1 | contig 238358 bp, 207 predicted proteins | sample RumenRJG_04DNA_FD_203882 | JGI IMG/M metagenome (GOLD analysis project Ga0310695, IMG submission 203882) | Bovine rumen microbial communities from Lethbridge, Alberta, Canada - RJG_04 (v2) (version 2) | ecosystem: Host-associated > Mammals > Digestive system > Stomach > Rumen | place: Canada... | reverse complement strand
GGGGTATACTGCCCGTGCGGTGGGTATGCCAATACGTCCGGTTTCTAAATAAAGTGGAGCGGAAAACGGGATTCGAACCCGCGGCCCTCAGCTTGGGAAGCTGATGCTCTACCAACTGAGCTATTTCCGCGTTGGGAATGCAAATTTAAGAATTTTTTTCTTTTTGGATGAGACTGAGCTGGTTTATCGCGAACAGGATAGGAAGTAGAGGGGAGAAGGGGCTTTCCTCTCTTGGTAATGTCATTGCCGTCCTGTCTGTTGCGCTAAGCATAATGGTCATTATCATCGCGATATCTGTTTCCAGAGGGTTTCGTAGCCAGATGATGGAAAAGATGGCGGCATTTGCAGGAGATGTGAATGTTTCGGTTCTTTTACCGTCTGGAGGTTCTGATTATATTAATGCTGACGAGTATTCCCTGCCCCCTCTTTCTGCCCGGGACGAAATCCTTTCAATACCCTATGTTTCCGAGGTTCTGGGGGTAAGTTACAGGCCTGGAATGATAAAGACGGAGGAGGATATCCAGGGAGTGATGCTCAAGGGAGTGGATACCCTGTTTGCTGAGGATGGATGCTATGTGTCCGGGAAATTGGGAGATCTGCTCGGATTCAATGTCGGTGACAAGGCAACATTCTATTTTGTCGGACAGAACGTTAAGGTGCGCCGGCTCAAGATTCTGGGACTGTTCTCTTCTTCCCTGGAGAATCTGGACAAGTTCTATGTGATCTGTTCCAAGAAGCTGGTAAATGGTTTGAACGGATGGGAGGAAGACCGCGCAAGCGCATATCAGATAATGTTTACAGACCATAGTGACAAGGATTATCCTAGCCGCAGGGTTCAGATAGGGGATATTGTCTACAGAAGTTTTGAGGGGGAGAATCTTCCACGTGTCTCAGGAGCCTATGATGATATGGGAAACCTGGTGGACTGGCTGAGGCTTCTGGATATGAACGTGCTGATAATCCTGGTTCTGATGATCGCCGTGAGTGCATTCAACATGATAAGTTGTGTGCTGATTATCCTGTTTGAGAATATTTCTTCTATAGGGGTGCTCAAGTCTCTCGGAATGAAAAACTCCGGAATTAAGAAGGTCTTCCTGGCAAAGAGCGCGAGGATTGTGCTGACAGGACTTGCAATTGGAAATGTGTTGGCAATAGCCTTTTGTCTGTTGCAGAAGCATTTCCATTTTATCAGGCTTAATCCCGAGAACTATTTCATAAGCTATGTTCCGATAGACATCTCCTGGTGGAGTATATTGGCGGCAGATGTGATTTCCTTTATCGCGATAATGGCGATTCTGCTGATCCCTTGCCACTTCATAAGCAGGATCCAACCATCAAAGACCATCCGGGTCAGGTAGGGAGAGTCTATTTCTCTACGGTATTCTTGAAAACCTCGTACTGTCCCATAACCCTTTCCGGGTAGTTCATCGTCTGGGCTCCGCCACGGAACGGGCTGACCTTGACTCCGTTCTTGTCGTAACCGTCTGCCATGAGGGGAATTACAGATTTCACATTTTCCCAGACATTAGGGTTAAGTCCCTCCGCCTTGGCCACTTTCTGGCACTGCTGGATCCTGCCTTCTCCAGCATTGTAGGAAGCCAGGGTGAAAAGCAGGGCGTTTTCCTCATCCATACCCTGGGAGAGATACTTTTTCTGTGTCTTACCCAAAATCTTGCAGCCCGCCTTGATGTTCTGTTCAGGATCGTAGATGTTCTCCACTCCCATCGAGTTGGCTACAGACTGGAGTACCTGCATGAGCCCCACTGCACCCATACTTGAAACTATGCCTGGATTGAAACCGGACTCCTTGTAAATCAGGGCACTTAGAAGCCTCCAGTCCCACCCTATGGTTTCGCTGTATTTCTTGACCAGGCCGTCGAAAGGAGAGATGCCGTCCTTGGAAGGTGTGAACTTCCAGCTATCGGATTTGCCTTTGTTGCTTCTGGTGAATTTGGCGTATAAATTCTTGTATCCCGGAGTCGGCTTTATGTGGGTGATCCAGAAATTGACATTATCTATTATGGCCCTGTCGTCATATCTCATGGCGCAGACATAGTCCTTTTCCATTGGGACGGAAGTTACCAGATAATCCTTGAAAGCATCCGGGATCGTATCTGTCGCGGAATTGAAGATAATCACGTCTGTAAGTCGGTCTGCAAGGTCTTCCCAGTTTCTCAGCGATGGCTTTTCCATACTGGTTTGCACCTTGCATCTCTGGTTGACAGAGAACTGGCGGATAAGGTCGTAGGCGAATTTGAGAGCCGGTGTCCCGGGTCCTAACTCGCTGTCTGTTATGAGTGTGCAGTAAAGCGTATCGCCCATGATGGAGGCTGTCTGGGCGTTAGGATCTACAGGTTTATGTCCCGGGTGAAGTCCGGCTATCAGGAAGATATAGACAAGCAGGAGCACCATAGCAACTATGGCGCACACCCTCATTGTCTTTGTCTTCCAGAACCTTTTCATTTACCTGATGTAGAACGGCCACCAGATACCCAGCTTAAGGGCTCTCTGAGGCCTGATGTACCTGTAAGTGGAGTAATACTCGTTGTTAGGGGTTCCCTGCAGGACGTTCTCGCACTTTACGAAAATGCAGGCCCTCTTCCACTGAAGGTTGACGAATACGTCTATGTAAGGGTTGTTTCCTATCTTGTATCGCTCCTGGTTGTAGAACATTCCCAGCGCAGGGTCAAATGCCTGGGCGTAATACTTTGTGTTGTAGGTCATATCGGCTCCGAACTGAACGTTCAGGATGTTCTTTACTGCGTAGAACTCAAGATAATACCTGAGGTTAACCGCAACCTTTGGAAGCGGTACTACCTCCTGCTTGGACGAAGTCTGGAAAAGGACGCGGTTATCCAGATGCAGCGGACCCACCTTGATGTTCTTGGCGATGTACGCACTGAGTATGCTCATTGCATCGTTGTTCTGGGTAGGGATGCAGAGAGTGTCAAGATAAACGTTCTTGTTCAGCAAGGTGTATCCAACGGATGCTTCCAGTCCCCAGTGAGGAATCTCCAGTTTGCCTTCTATCCGAGTAGTGGTTGTCTTGTCGAAGTCAAAGTCGAACAGATGGTGGTTGGAAGTGTAGTTGTTCAGGAAGTAAGATGGCTTGCGTATTGAGGACGAGAACTTTGCTGTAAGGTGTATTCCGTCTTTCACGGCCCAGGATGAAAACCTCATTGCGGCATCCAGGGAGAAGTTACCCTTGTAGTAGCCGGCAACGTCTGCCTTGGCTCTTGCGTTCCAGGCATAGTATTTCCTGAACTTTCCTCCGGCTCCGAAGTAAGCGTAAATGTTGTTGTAGGTTTTGTTTTGGTTTCCGCTTATGAAGAACTCAGGCTTGAAGCCGTAGAAATTGAGCATCTGGTGCCCGATGCCGCCGTCCAGGTTGGAAACCACGGATTCCGCGTTCCACGGCTGGATCTTCAGGAAGACGCGGTTTTCCAGATTCATCACCCTGGCCGAGTCTGCCGTTGTTGTAGGATTAAGCAGGAATATGTTCCGGTATAGGGATCTTCCTACGGAGTCAGTTATGTTGTCCGTGTAACTTCTGCTGTAAACGGAGTACTCCCCGTAATGGCCGAAATATGTGGCTGTTCCCTCTCCTGTGCTCAGGGTGTCAGCGATCTTGTTTCCGAGGGAATCCCTCTGTGCTTTCCAGCGGATAGGGACTCCGTAGCTGTGGGTGATGAAGAAGGTGTTGCGGCGGATTATGGAATTGGCATTGGAAAGATAAACCGGCACGGTGCGCACGTCGATGGTCGTGTCACTTACCATCTTCAGGTCTTCAACGCCTCCGTTTTCCTCCCTCTTCAGTCGGGAGTATAGATATCCTCCCTGGGCTATATAATTCTTACCCAGATAGTTTCCTGTAACGGAAAATGTCCTGAAATCTGTCTTCTCGTGCTGGAGAAGACCTCCGCCTCCATTTCTCTGATAGAGTATCGTAAAGTTGAAGCTAGGGGTGAAATTCTGGGTGTGCAGGAATTTTATGTTGTCCTCGCTTTTCTGGCGGTTGGCAAACAGGGTGCCGTAATATGCCAGTTCCGTATAAGGGGTCTTGGTGTTGTAGAACGGAAGGGTCTCAGGCATATATGTGTATGTCATATATGGAGAGAAGAACGGGAAAAGTTCATTGGTCTGCCTGTTATGGTAATTGAAAGGCAGGGCGGCGCTTCCGCTTACTCCAAGATATTGGGCGTTTATGTCATCCCTGTGGAAAGGCAGGTCATGGAAATGGTAGTTGAAGGTGGTATCTATCTTCAGCACTTCCTGGTTGTTAAGATAGGTGTCGTGCTTCCAGGAGAATATCCTGGTATACTTGATGCTGTCTGCAAACAGGTAAGTATCAAGTATTCTCGGGGTATTGCGGATTATGCTGTCGGTATGCTTGCGGATGCTGTCGCGCTTCATCTTCCTGAGTTCCTTCGGGGTATAGACCTTTATCTGGGCGATGGAATCGGCCTTCCTCAGGGAGTCCAGGGAAAACAGGACGGCATCGCTGAGGCCCATTTTCTTGAGGGAATCCGGGCTGAGGTTAAGCTCGAACAGCGAGTCTATCATTTGCTGGTAAGCCGTCTTTACGATGGTGTCATTGATTCTGAGGACGAATCTTCCCTTGCCGCCGATTCCGGAAGGCCTGCTCCAGGCACCTGCCAGAAGCACCGCCCCGAGAGCCAGGCAGCAGAAGAGGATTTTCCTCAGCGATGGTTTTATCTTGTTATTGCTCATAGGATTCCTTTAGTTCGTCAATTTCCCTTATGAGGTTGTTTATCAGTTTCATCTTCAGGTCGTAGAGTTCGTCGGAGATGTCCACCTTGTAGATGTGAGGGTTGATAAGACGCCTCTCTGTCTCGTTGAAACTCTTGAGATTGTTGAGGAAATACTCCCGCTTCTTTTCAATAGGCTCGTCGGTGTAGCAGATCATTCCGTCTTTCATAGTCTGCCTCTGGAGGATACGGTATGAGTAGCTTCCTTTCTTGAACTTCTTCCTCTGGGTCTCGTCAAACTCGTTCTGGATATGGAGTTCTTCTCCAGCCTCGATCTTCCTTGAGGTCTCATCTCCCCTGAGGCAGGTGACATCCGCCTTGAACATTCCGTTCTGGATGATGCGGTAAGTTACCTGGAATCCAGGGTTTATGAGTTTGATCTTGTCTTCGCTGCGCTTGAGGACAGGCTCGTCTCCGATCTGCACCAGCTTGTAAACGTTGCCGAAGCAAGGGTTGTGTTTGCTGGTGGCGATGGCGTCTCCCACTCCGTAGGAATCTATGCAGGCTCCCTGCTGCTCCAGTTCTGCGATGAGATACTCGTCCAGAGAGTTGGTTGCGAATATCTTGCAGTTCTTCAATCCGGCATTGTCCAGGATCTCCCTTGCCTTTCTGGAGAGATATGCGAGGTCTCCGCTGTCCAGACGGATACCGTATCCCTGTGGATAGGAATCATCTATTCCCAGAGCCTTGTAAGCCTTGATGGCGTTCCTGACTCCACAGTTGAGCGTGTCATAAGTGTCCACCAGCAGTATAAGCGGCTCTCCGATATGTGTCTTGATGTAATTCTCGAATGCCAGATATTCTCCCTTGATCGAGCAGCCGAAGCTGGTCACATAGCTGTGGGCCATCGTTCCGGATGCCGGAGTTCCGAATATCTCAGTGGTAAGCACATTTGAAGAGTTTGCGCAACCTCCTATGTATGCGGCCTTTGCACCATAAGTGGCAGCCCACGGTCCATGAGCCCTGCGGCTTCCAAACTCGCTTACCGGCTTCTTGGTAGAACGGCATACTCGGCTGGCCTTTGTGGCTATTGCCATCTGGTGGTTCATTATGCACAGCAGAGGGGTTTCCAGTACCTGGGCTTCGATGACAGGGGCCTCTATCGTGATGACCGGTTCTCTCGGGAAGGCAACCTCTCCCTCCCGCATCGCGTACACGTTTCCGGTGAATTTCATCGCCGAGGCATATTCCCTGAACTCCCTGTATCCTTCTCCCGGCAGGAACTTCTCAAAGAACTCGGGAGACTTTCCGCCAAGGTTGGAAATCATCTCCATCGCTTCCCTTATTCCGCTGACTACAGCCCAGTTGTTGTTGTCCGGGGCCTTGCGGTAAAACAAGTTGAAATAGGCAATCTTGTCTTTCATTCCGCATTCCAGGAATGATTTGCCCATAGTATACTGATACTTGTCAGAGCAATATGAAACATCGCTCATCACCTTAAGCAGGTTGTCTTCCTTTTCCATATCTTAGAGTATATAATTATCCACAATAACATATAAACATCCAAAGATACGGAAATTTACCCAACTTTAATTAAACGTTTTCTTGATAGGTGTTTTCACAGGATTTTGCTAAATTTGTAGAATAGTTGGAATTATTGTCATTTTATGAAACAACTGGAAGAATTATTCAAGCAATATACAGGCAAGAAATGTTTGTCTTGCGAAGAGTTGCCGCAGAGCGGAAGCAACCGCAGATACTTCAGGCTCAAGGCAGAAGGGATATCGCTGATAGGGGCGATGGGCACTTCTGTGGAAGAGAACAAGGCTTTTGTCTCTCTGGCCAACCATTTCAGGGATGTGGGGCTGAATGTGCCGGAGGTTTACACCGTGTCTTCTGACAAGGTTTATTATCTGCAGGAGGACCTGGGAACGGTTTCCCTGTTTGACGCAATTGCATCGGGAAGACAGAAAGGGTCTTACAGTGCCAAGGAAGTGGCTCTGCTGAAGAAGACTATGGCGCTTCTGCCTAAGTTCCAGTTTGAGGGCGGAAGGGATATGGACTATTCAGTATGTTTCCCTCAGCCGGAGTTTGACGAGAGGAACATCTGGTTCGACTTCAACTACTTCAAGTATTGTTTCCTTAAGACCAGTGGTCTGGAGTTCAGCGAGATAAAGCTCCATCAGGATATGGAGAAGATGTGCTCTGACCTTCTGGGAGTGATGAGGGGCAGCACTTTCATGTATCGCGATTTCCAGGCCAGGAACGTCATGCTCAAAGACGGCAAGCCTTACTTCATAGACTTCCAGGGCGGAAGGAAAGGCCCTTTCTATTACGATATAGCATCGTTTGTATGGCAGGCAAGGGCCAACTATTCCGATGAATTGAAGGAGATACTGATTGGTGTTTACAAGAAGGAGCTCAAGAAGTACGTGATGGTTTCCGAGAAGGAATTCAACCACGACCTGAGGCTGTTTGTGCTGTTCCGCACACTGCAGGTTCTGGGAGCGTACGGTTTCAGGGGATATTTTGAGAAGAAACCTCATTTCTTGCAGAGCATTCCGTTCGCGATCGAGAACCTGAGGAAACTGATCAAGAAACCTTTTGTGGAGTATCCTTATCTGCAGCAGGTCCTGACGGAACTGACCAAGATGCGCCAGCTCAAGGATTTGCGCAGGGATGTGACTCTGGAAGTGCATATCTTCTCCTTTGCGTACAAGAAAGGTATCCCGATGGACGACAGCGGAAACGGAGGAGGATATGTGTTCGACTGCCGAGGTCTGGAGAATCCGGGCAAGTTCGAGAGGTACAAGACCTTCACCGGACTGGACGAGCCGGTTATCAAGTTCCTTGAGGACGAGGGCGGAATCAAGAAATATCTGGCAAATGTGTATGACATAGTGGATCCTCACGTAAAGAGGTTTGTGGAGAGGAAGTTCACGCATCTGCAGGTATGCTTCGGTTGCACCGGAGGCCAGCACCGCAGCGTTTACTGCGCAAGGCATCTGGCAGACCACATAGCAAAGAAATTCAACGTGAAGGTGAAGCTCACCCATCGCGAACTGGATATAGAAGAGGAAGTTTAGTCCTGGATGAAAGCCCTCATTTTTGCAGCGGGATTGGGAACAAGGCTCAGGCCACTGACTGACGACAGGCCGAAGGCTCTGGTGGAAGTCGGGGGGAGGAGTCTTCTGGAGTGGCAGCTTCTCAATCTGTCTTCTTTCGGGTTCAAGGATATCGTGATAAACGTCCACCACTTCGGCCAGATGGTGGAAGACGCAGTGCGGGAATTCTTTGAGAAGAATCCGCATTGCGGGCTTAAGGTGCAGTTCTCCGAAGAATTTGATTTATTGAGAGATACCGGCGGAGGAATCCGCCACGCTTCTTCCCTGCTTTCTGACGGGGAGCCTTTCCTGGTGCATAACGTGGATATACTTTCAGATCTGGACCTTAGGCGTTTCTACAAATCCTGCTGCAGGAAGATGAAATCTTCTGATGTAGTAGGATGTGTTGTGGTAAGCGGCCGTTACAGCGACCGCCGCCTGCTGTTTGACTCGGCGATGAGGCTTAAGGGCTGGGAAAATATAAAGACGGGAGAGATAAAGCCTCCTTTTACAGACATAGCGGGTCTCAAGCCTTACGCGTTTGGCGGAATACACGTGCTTTCACCTCGGATACTGGAAATTATGAAGAGCTGGGAGGAGAAATTCTCCATAGTGGATTTCTATCTTTCAAATGCTGCAAACTGCCATTTTGAAGGAAGGTTCATCCGCTCTCTGGAGCTGATAGACGTAGGGAGGCTGGAGCACCTTCCCCTCGCTGAAGAATTCCTAAAAAGAAAATTAGTTCAATTATGAAATACGCACTTGTAACCGGAGGCAGCCGAGGAATAGGGGCTGCAATAAGCAAGGCTCTTGCAAAAGAGGGCTATCCAGTGATAATCAACTATGTAAGCAGAGAAGACGCGGCTCTTGAAGTAAAGCGTGAAATAGAGAGTTCGGGCGGAGTGGCCGAGCTTCTGAAATTCAATGTTGCGGACCTGAAGGAGACGGACGCCGCCCTGGACGGATGGATCGCCGCTCATCCGGACGATTACATAGCTGTTCTGGTAAACAATGCCGGAATCCGCAGGGACGGTCTTCTGATGTGGATGGAGGATGCCGACTGGTATGATGTGGTCAATATCCACCTTAACGGATTCTTCCACACCACGCGCAAGCTCATAACCCCGATGGCAAAGAAGAAATGGGGCAGGGTGGTTAGCGTGGCTTCCCTTTCCGGAATCAAGGGAATGCCTGGGCAGACCAATTACTCTGCAGCCAAGGGCGGAGTTATAGCCGCCACCAAGGCGCTGGCCCTGGAGGTAGCAAAGAGAAGGGTTACTGTAAACGCCGTGGCTCCCGGATTCGTGGAGACCGATATGACCAAGGAACTGGACCAGAATACTCTGAGGGAGACAATTCCTGCCGGAAGGTTCGGCACTGCGGAGGAAGTTGCGGATCTGGTTTGCTTCCTGGCTTCAGACAAGGCTTCTTACATAACCGGCCAGGTAGTGGAAATCAACGGAGGACTCAATACCTAGGATAATGCCAGAGTGGAAAGGTAAAACGGAAGGCGGAAACGCTAACCAGTCTATACTGATGCGTATCCTCAAAAGGGTGGATGTCAGGGTGATTTACTGCTTCCTTCCTTTTGCCGTCATCTATTACCTTATCGCCGCAAGAAAAAGGGCCGGAGCAATATATTCATACCTGAGGCACCGCCAGGGATTTTCATTCGTGGGGGCCTGCTGGGGAACTTTCCGCAATCATCTGTTGTTTTCCCGCTTCCTTATGGACCGCTTCTATGTCTATGCCGGACACCGGGACCGTTTCTCCGTGTCTGAACACGAGAAGGAAGTTCTGCTGAATTATTTCTCCACTCCCAAGCCACTGGTTATGGTAAGCGCCCATGTCGGGAACTTTGAGATATCATCTTATGTTTGCGGGCATATTCCAAAGAAACTCAATGTCCTGGCTTTTGCCGGAGAGACTGAGCAGATGCAGAAATTCCGTTCCGAAGCAATGGGTGTGAACAATATCGAGATGATTCCGGTAAGTGAGGATATGAGCCATATCTTCAAGATGAACGATGTCATCCGGGACGGTGAGGCCATAACTATGGCAGGGGACCGCGTATTTACAGGAAGACGCAATCACAAGTTCACTTTCCTGGGCAAGGAGGCAATGTTTCCGACAGGAATATACACAATCGCGGAACGGTATAATGCTGATATTATCGCGATGTTCATACTAGGGACAAAGAAGTTTTTCCGTTACAGGGTATATGTCGAGCCAATTTCAATTTCTCCGGACATAAAGGGCAGGGAAGCCAGGGCCCAGGCTTACGGGCAGGCTTATGTCGATATTCTGGAGAAGGTCATAAAGGAAAATCCCCTGCAGTGGTTCAATTTCTATGACTTCTGGAAAATCGACGAAAATACGCAGGTTTGAAAATTTTTGGTAAATTGCGTCTCTTAAAGAAATAGTGGAATGGATACACATAAACTGAAAGAACAGATTATAGAAGCACTGAACCTTGAAGAGCTTACACCTGAGGATATTAAGGAAGAGGCTCCGCTTTTCGGGCCGGAAGGTCTCGGATTTGACTCCATAGATGCGCTGGAACTTCTGGTGCTGCTGGAGAAGAATTACGGAATTAAGTTCACCGATCCTTCCAAGGCCAAGACCGTTCTGGTAAGCGTTGGGGAGATTGCCAGATATATAGATGCCAACAAGTAATTTCCCGAGATGTGTGGACGGATAGCCATAACCGGTGCCGGTATAGTTTCCGCCTTGGGAACTGGCGTTGACGAAACTTTGCGTTCCCTTATGGACGGCATCTGTCCTATTTCATTTCCTAAACATCTGAAAACCATACACTCCAACCTTCCGTGCGGGGAGGTTGATTTGTCTGACGCCCAGTTGTATGACCTATGCCACGAAGACAGAGGGCGGGTGCTTTCCCGTTCTTCCCTTCTTGGAATAGTGGCCGCAAGGCAGGCTGAGGAGGATGCCAGGCTTGGCTCCTCAGACAGGATTGCCTTCATCAACGGCACTACTGTGGGAGGTATGGATATCACCGAGCGGTATTACAGGAAGTATTTTCAGGGGTCTGATTATGACGCCCTTATCCCATTACACCTGGATGGAGTTGCAACTGATGCCATTGCTGACAGCCTGGAATGCGATGTGGTTTTCACGGATGTGATCTCCACTGCCTGCAGTGCTGCTGCCAATGCCATAGCACTGGGAGCTGAATTGATAGAAAGCGGACGTTTTGACATTGTGATTGCCGGCGGTATGGAATGCCTTACCAAGTTCCATCTTAACGGATTCAATTCCCTTATGATCCTGGACCAGGAACCTTGCAGGCCGTTTGATGCCAGCCGCAAGGGGCTGAATCTGGGAGAAGGGGCGGCTTATATAGTTCTGGAAAACAAGGCTCACGCCCTTGAGAGGGGAGCCAGGATCAGGGCTTTTCTTTCCGGTTGGGGTAACACCTGCGACGCCTATCACCAGACGGCATCTTCTCCTGACGGTGCCGGTGCCCTGGAGGCAATGCGCAAGGCTCTTGAAGTAGCCAGCCTTAATCCTTCAGACATAGATTATGTAAATGCCCACGGCACTGGAACGGAGAATAACGACCTGTCTGAAGGTAAGGCGCTTATGACACTTTTCGGAGACAGGATGCCTTATGTAGGATCCACTAAATGCTTTACCGGTCACGCTACAAGCGCGGCTGCGGGGCTTGAGGCCGTTATCAGCATACTGTGCATAGAAAGCGGGTTCATCCCGGCTAATCTCAGGTTCCGGACAAAGGATCCAGGTCTGGATTTCAGTCCGGTCGCCGAGAAAATAGAAAACATTAAACTGAATCACGTGCTTTCAAACTCCTTCGGGTTCGGGGGCAATGATTCTTCCCTCATATTTTCACGAGCAGAGCTATGAAAAGAAGTCCGGTATACATAAAAGCATCTTCCCATATCTCTGCCCAGGAGCCTTTCAGCACCCTTGAGAGTTTCTCTGAACTATCTCAGGAAGGGGCGATGGTCCTTTGCAAGGATCCGGATTTCAAGCCGTTCATTCCGCCGATGGTTTCCAGGAGGATGAATTCCATCGTAAAGCGCAGTATAGCAGTATCTAAATATGTGCTTGACAAGGCGGGAATCCAATGCCCGGATGCGATTATTTCCGGAACAGGCATCGGATGCGTGGGGGATACGGAAGTGTTCCTGAACCAGATGCTGGACAACGGGGAGAATATGCTGAATCCATCCAAGTTCATTTGCTCCACTCCGAATACAATGGGCTCCCAGATAGCGATTTATCTTGGATGCCACGGCTTCAATTCCACTCACGTGAATGACCGGTTTGCGTTTGAAGGAGCTCTTCTGGACAGCGTTATGCTGCTGCAGAAGGGGAGAATCCGGAATGTTCTTCTTTGTACCGCCGACCAGCTTACGGAGGCTCTTTACAGCCTGATGGACAGAGAGGCTTACTGGAAAGGCATTCCGGTTTCAGAAGGTGCGGTTGGATTTGTCTTTTCAAACTCTCCTGAAGGGGCTGTGGCAGCAGTGGAAGATGTGGTTCTCACGCGAAGGAACCCGTCCTGGGAACTTGACCGTATGTTGCGGGAAAACTCCCTGGAATGGAAAGACATAGATGCTGTGGTAACTTCTCTCCTTCCGGGAGAAGATCCAGCCAGCTTTGCATTTGTTCCGGAAGCTATTCCGCATCTTACATACAAGCAGTATTGCGGGCAGTATTTTACCGCCTCGGCCTTCGGTCTGCATTATTGCGGAGAGCTTCTGCAGAGGGGAGGCAAGTTTAGGAGGATTCTCCAAGCTTCCTGCAGCAGAGGCACTTATTCATTTATCTTGACTAGCGGCTTATGTACAAACTGATTCTTCTTTCCGTAGTCCAGAGCGCACTTCTGGTTGCGGGCCAGATGTTTCTCAAGTTCACGATGAACAAGATAGACAAACTATCTTTCACCTGGAGGTGCATCAAGCAGCTTTTCACGGATTATAACTTCCTGCTTTGCGGCCTTTGCATGGGAGGCGCATCCGTGCTGTGGTTCTATATCCTTAAGAACTATCCGTTCAGTGCTGCTTACCCGATGATCAGTTTCAGTTATGTGCTTGGTCTGGTTGTTGCAGGAGTTGTATTCCACGAGCACATTCCTTTTGTAAGATATGTGGGTGTGGCTCTGATAATTATTGGTGCTATACTTATAGTTCAGAAATGACAGGAAAGAGATTCTTCATACTGGCTTTGCTTACTGTTGCCTGTGGTTGGGCTTTTGCCCAGACACCTCAGGAGAAGGAGGCTTTTGCACGCATTGTCTCTTCCACGACCGGAATGAAGACAATGACTGCGGATTTTGTTGAAACAAAGCACCTTCAGATGTTGGAAGAAGACGCTGTCCAAAGCGGAAGACTATGGTACAAGGCTCCTTCCTCAATGAGATGGGAGTATGGCAAGGATTTCTACGGTGTGCTTTCCCAAAGAGGTGCATATATGGTTCGCGGAGGAAAAAGGGACGGAGCCCTGACAAGGGGATTCTCCCAGACCGGGAAGATGGTAACCGGCCTTATCAGCAATCTCAGCGATAACCTGAAAGAATACAAGGTGACCTATGTAAAGGAAGGCAAGGACCTGAAAGTTACCGCAGTGCCTACCAGTCCGCGGATGAAGGGTATGGTCGACAGCGTGGTCATGAAGTTCGACACCGCCACCTGTCTGATAAAGTCCTTCGAGATCCGCAACAGTGCCGGATATACGTTGATTACATTCTCCAACGTGAAGAAGGACGTGGAAATCGATTCTCAACTTTTCAATTAATGCCATGAGAAGTCTGCCCCTGTGTTTCATAGTGCCGTTCTATAACAACAGCAAGACTGTAGGGGCAGTCATAACCAGCATAAAGGAAGCGGGTTACAGTGTCATCGCCGTGAATGACGGCTCTACCGATTCCAGCTTGGAGGCAGCCCGTGGGGCCAATCCCGATTTTGTGGTTTCGTACACCAGGAACCGCGGCAAGGGCTATGCCCTCAGGCAGGGTTTCAAGACTGCCTGGGAGGAGGGATTCCGATATGCTATGGTCTTTGATGCAGACGGGCAGCATACACTTACCGGAGCCAAGGCTATGATAGATGCCGCTTTGGATCTTCCTGAGAAAGAAAGGGAGAGGACAATTATAGTTGGAAGCCGCAGCCGCAGGGGTGCCGATGGCGGAGGAAAGTTTGCGAACAACTTCTCCAACTTCTGGCTGACTGTCCAGACCGGAAAGAAACTCGGCGATACGCAAAGCGGAATGAGACTCTACCCGCTGGAGAAAATCTGCAGCGTGCATTTTCTCGGTAACCGATATGAGTTTGAGACTGAGATTCTTGTGAGGATGGCCTGGAGGGGCTTCTCACTTAAGGAAGTACCGGTGGACGTGATTTATCCAGAGGATCGCGTGACACATTTCCGCAAGGGGGCGGACTTCACCAGGATTTCTTTTATGAACACTTTCCTTACGGGAGCGGCTATCGTTTACGGCTATCCTCGTATGCTCATAGAAAAACTCAGGAGGAAATGATATGGAGAAGTTCTTCCTGAGGATATATGATTTCTTTGCAGGCGGCAGGAGATGGTTGGCATTCCTGATTCCCCTGGTACTTCTTGCCGGTTTCTGGCTTTGCATCCGCAAGATTTCCCTGAATGAAGACATTGCGGCCTTCCTTCCGTACGGAAGCGGGGAGAGCAGCCGCCAGAGCCAGTTCGTTTACCAGAATCTAAGGAAGCAGGACAAGGTAATGGGCCTTATAAGGCTCAGGGAGAACAAGGAAGATATCTATGAAACCATAGACCGTCTGGCGGATGCTGCAGACGAGTTTTCATATCGTGTGGAGGATGCTCAGATTGAGGGCATAAAGGACCCTATGCTGAGGGTTGATGCCTCCTCGATGCTTGGTGTGGCGTCGTTCATCGCGGAGAATATGCCATATTTTCTGGATTCTGCGGATTACTCTGCGATTGATTCCATAGTCCGGAAGGGGGACTTCCTCAAGGCTCTTGAGGAGGACAAGGCCTCTTTGGTTTCCTCATCCGGAATCACCCAGGGCATTACCTCTGCGGATCCTTTCCATTTTTCTTCCGGTTTGCTGAAAAAACTCTCCGAGCTTGGATCCGGGAGCGGATACAGGGTAATCGGAGATTATCTCTACACACCTGATTCCTCTGCGATAATGGTTAGTTTCTCCTCCGAGTATGGCGGGAGTGAGACCAATCATAATAAGCAGATGCTCAGCCAGGTGTATGAGGCACGGGATTCTGTCCTGGCTCTTTTCCCTGATGTCGAGATGACCTTTACAGGCTCTCCTGTCATCGCCGTGATGAATGCAGACAGGATGAAGAAGGATTCCGTATGGTGCGCCGCCATTGCAGTCGGGTTGATAGTCCTTCTTCTTGCCTGGTATTTCAGAAGGCTCAGGCCGATTATCCTTATCTGCATACCTGTAATCTTCGGCATTGCGGCTGGGCTTGCGTTTATGGGAGCTTTCAAGAGCGAAGTTTCCAGCGTTGCACTTGCCGCCTGCTGCGTGATTTTCGGAATAGCTGTAGATTATTCGCTCCTTTATTCTACCAGATTGGGCTTTACCAGGAATGCCAGGACGGCTCTGGGAGACATCTCAAGTCCTATGGTCATAGGCAACATAACCACAGTTGGAGCATTCCTTTCCCTGCTGGTTATGAGCGCATCCGGAATGAGGGACTTCGGGCTTTTCGCGGCCGTTGCGCTCGTTGGAGCGATACTGTTCGTAGTGCTCTTCCTGCCTCACTGGGTGGGAGAGAAGGACTACAGGCCGCGAGACGGCGGATGGATGGGAAAGTGGGCAAGCCTTCGCCCGGAGGAAAGCCGCTGGGTGTTCTGGATCCTTCTGGCTGTAACCGTAGTGCTGTTTTTCTTCAGCCGCAAGGTTACTTTCAGCGGAGACTTTACCAAGATCAACTATATGGCTCCGGCACAGAGTCAGCTTCTGGAGGACCTTTCTTCTTACGGCGCTGCCAAGGATGCGGTCGCAGTCTATTCCGTTTCTGAGGGAAAGACTTTGGACCAGGCTCTGGAGGCTTCTGAGAAGGGAAAGGCTTTCATCGAGTCTTCTGTTGAGAGTGGTAATATTTTGAAAATAAGCGGAATAGGGTCTTTCATGCCTTCGTCATCAGCCCAGCGGGGAAGGCTGGCTATGTGGAAGGATTTTTCAGGAAAGCATTCCGGAACGCTTCTTAGGGCCTTGGATGAAAATGCTCCTAAGGCCGGTTTCAGTAAAGATGCTTTCAACACCTTCAGGCAGCTTCTCAGTTCGGACCTGGAGGTTCAGGACGGGAAGTTTTTCTCTCCTGTGGCTTCACTGCTTTCTCCGTTCATCCTCAAGGACACTTCATCCACGATCGTGATGGACATCCTATATGCCCCTAAAGACAAGGTTGCCGGGCTTTATTCTTCATATGGAAACTACAAGGACAAGGCGGAAGGATCCTTCCTGTTTGATTCCTACTCCATGACGGACAAGATGATAGATATACTCCAGAATGATTTCAACAAGGTGCTGGCTATATGCTCGATTCTGGTGTTCGTTTTCCTGTGGATCGCTTTCCGCCGTCTGGAACTTGCATTTGCCGCTTTCCTTCCAATGGTTATCAGCTGGATCTGGATTACGGGAATAATGGGAATCTTCGGAGTAAGCTTCAACATAGTGAACATCATACTTGCCACGTTCATATTCGGACTCGGAGACGATTACACAATCTTCATGGTTGAAGGCCTTCAGTACGAGCATACATTCAGGAAACCTCTCCTGTCTTCCTACAAGACCGGAGTTACCCTCAGTGCCCTTACGATGTTCATCGGAGTCGGCTCCTTGGCGTTTGCCATCCATCCGGCCCTGCATTCGCTTGGAAGCGTGGCTGTTATCGGAATGGTTTGCGTGGTGGCCCTGGCCTTCATACTTCCTCCGGTCCTGTTCCGTTTCCTGGTTTGCAAATCGCTGAGGAAAGACCGCAAGGACAGGATTTTTCCGGTAAGGATAGCTGATATCCTGGTAACCCTGTGGAGCGGATTTGTCTTCTTGCTGTTCCTTCTGGCGTTCAAGCTCAGGGGCGTGTTCGGAAAGAAGCAGAGTGCCGCCTCGTTGAGAAAGAAGATAACAGGTGTCATGCGCTTTTTCTCAACCGGCCTCCCGAGATCCTCTTTCTCTCTGATGCTCAGCGATGGTACCTTCAAGGGAAAGGAAGCGTTCGCTGAGGCAGGGAAGATATTTGAAACTGAAAAACCGGCCGTGATCATTTGCAACCACCAGTCGCACCTGGACCTAATGTACCTGCTGGCCCTTTCAGACAAGATTGCGGTGGTTACCAACGGATGGGTGTACAATTCTCCGGTTTATGGTAACTTTGTGCGCCAATCCGGATTTGTCTGCATAGACGACGGGGTTGAGGCCAACCTGGAGAAACTGAAGGCCTTGAAGGAGGCTGGAATGTCTGTTTTGATCTTCCCTGAAGGTACCAGGAGCGAAGACTGCAGCATACTGAAGTTCCGAAGCGGAGCTTTCTCCCTCGCCAAAGACCTTGATATGGAGATTCTCCCGATAGTGCTTTTCGGGCCGGGAGAGATTCTTCCAAAAGGGGAGCACATTTTGAGGAGAGGTAAGGTGGCTCTTCAGTTCTGCGACAGGATAAGGCCGTCTGAATTGGATGATTGGGGTCCTAGGCCGCTTAAACAGGCCCAGGAGTTCAGAAGATACTATACCCAGGCTTACGCTTCCCTGAAGGGAAGGATGTATGCCGATGAAGATTTTAGGAAGTTACGTGACAATGACAGGAATTTATACAGGTCGGAAGGTGATATGGTATAGGGGGCTGCTGGCAGCGGCCTTGCTGTTTTTGGCGGCAGATCTTTTCTCTCAGGAGCTTGCGGATGTCCACAAGCTCTGGAAAGACAGGGAAAGCAAGGTTGAGGGCCGTCACCGCAGCAAAGCTTTCGTTTATGTTCCCGAAGTGGCTGGAGAAAACCGTCCGGCAGTGGTGATAATGCCGGGTGGAAGTTATACTTATCTGGGAATCAAGGGAGAAGGTCATGATGTGGCCAAATGGTTTGCTGCCAGGGGATTTGTGGCCGTTGTCCTGCGTTACAGGATGGGTTTCTACGGTGCAAGGTATCCACAGCAGCTAGAGGATTATCGCCTGACGATGGATTACCTGAAGGATAATTACAAGATGTTTGGCATAGATACCACCAGGATAGGGGCGGTCGGTTTTTCGGCCGGAGGTCATCTGGCCGGTTGCGCCGCTATGGAGGATGATCCGCATTACAGGGCTGATTTTGTGGCTATGATTTATCCGGTAATCACTATGAGAGACCCTCTTGTCCACAAGCCTTCCCGCAAGCATCTTTTAAGGGGAGATGAATCCCTGATTGCGAAACTCTCTCTGGAAGAGAACGTTACAGAAGAGTTCCCTCCTGTTTTCCTGCTCCATTGCGAGGATGACCAGGTTGTGGATCCCGCAGCTTCCCATGTTTTCGCTTCCGAATTAGAGAAATTAGGCGTAACTTGCCACATTGAATTCCACGACAAGGGTGGGCACGGGTTCGGAATCGCTCCGGCAAAAAGTTCCGGTGCGCTCCAATGGCAGGGCAGATTTGTGGAATGGCTTGATAAGACGGTATTCGAATAATTATGGACACGAACAGTAAAACCCCTAGGGACATTTCTGAAATATGGGACGACATACGTCCTTTCAGGGATGATGAAATCCCGGCTGCAATGCAGAGAATCGCCACGGATCCGGATTTTCCGAAGGTAATGTCATATATCTACGAAGGACAGGACGTTGAGGCCAAAATCAAGGCATTCTCCAACTTCAAGACCGTAAGCCAGTTTCAGATTGACTTCATGTTCGATGCCATAAACGCGATCATTCGGAAGACCACCACCGGTTTCACCTATGACGGACTGGAGCATCTGGAAAAAGGCAAGGGATATCTCTTTGTCTCAAATCACAGGGACATTCTCCTGGATGCGGCTCTGCTTCAGATAGCTTTGTACAATTGTGGTCTGGATTGCTCGGAAATAACTTTCGGAGACAATCTCATGCAGCCCGGCATTGTGTCTGACTTTGGGAAGAGCAACCGGATGTTCAAGGTTGTCAGGCGTGGAACCACAAAGGATTTCTTCAAGACTTCCATGCATCTTTCCAGCTATATCAGATACGTCCTTAATGAGAGGAACACTTCCGTGTGGATCGCCCAGCGTAACGGCCGTACCAAGGACGGAGACGATAAGACCAGTCAGACCGTACTGAAGATGTTCTCCCTTTCCGGAGACCGTAACATCGGCACCAATTTCTCAGCCCTGAACATAGTGCCTATGGCCATATCCTACGAGTGGGAAACCTGTATCACTCAGAAAGTCAGGGAACTGTACCTGTCTCAGGAACATCCTTACATCAAGGAAAAAGACGAGGACTTCCGCAGCATCATGGAGGGCATCCTTTCACCTAAAGGCAAGGTCCACATCCAGATCTGCGAGCCGATCACGGCTGAAGAGCTTCTTAACGCAGGATCCATGGACCGCAACGAGGCCCTGGCATATATAGCATCTGTCATAGACAACAGGATATACAGCGGATACAAGCTTTTCAACACTAACTACATTGCATTTGACATGCTGTACAACACCTTCAAGTTTACGGACAAGTACACCAAGGAGGAATACAAGCATTTTGCGGACGTGATGCACGCCACTCTTTCAAGATGGAAGGAGAGCCTGCTGCCTCTTATGAACCTTTACCTGAAGGTTTACAGCAATCCGGTAGTCAACAAGCTTTCTTTGGAATAATCAGCGGATTTCCATTTTCCTTTTCACCTCGGCGATGAGGTCATCGTCCACCAGAGCTTTTGCGCACTCGAAGGCGAACTCCAGGCACACTCCTGCCCCGCGTCCGGTAATAAGAAGGCCGTCCCTCTCCGTCTTTGAGGTTGACAGGCTGAAGTTTTTCTCCACCTCTTCCCTGACAGATGTGTGGCAGGTTGCCCTCTTGCCTTTCATTATGCTGAATCCTGCCAGTGCGGACGGCGCTCCGCAGATTGCGGCTATAAACTTTCCTGCCTTCTCGTATTCTTTGAGGATTGTGCCTACAAGACTGTTTTCGGCCAGATTCCTGTATCCCGGATAACCGCCCGGGAGAATTACCATATCACCTTCCGAAACTATCCTGCGGATATCTTTCCCGTCGCAGAGGAAAGAGTCCGCCTTGAGGAAGACATTGTGGGAAGAGGGAACCATAAGGTCTTTTTCCAGCGAGACCTTTTCCACCTCAACTTTGCATCTTTCAAGCACATCTATCGGGGCTGCGGCCTCCAGAATCTCGAATCCTGGAGCCAGGAACAGAAAAACTTTTTTCATAATGCCACAAAGTTAGTTTTTATTCGTCTTAAATATGGTTTCTTTATAGTATCTTTATGTCGTGACAGAGAATTAATGCAAATCAAATATTAACTCAAACTCATTTATGAATCAACTGTTCAAAAGAATCGTCAAGATTGCCGCAACCGCTTTGGCTCTTGTGGCTTTTGTAAACGTGTCCAGCGCGCAGCAGGATGTCAGATGGCTGCGTAATCCGGCAATTTCGCCAGACGGATCCCAGATAGTGTTCGGCTATATGGGCAATCTGTACAAGGTTTCTTCAGAGGGCGGTCTTGCTACCGCAATTACCAGCGGAGATAACTACAGCGGTTATCCCGTATGGAGCAGAGACGGAAAGTATATCGCCTATGCTTCAGATCTTTACGGCAACTTCGATGTATTCGTGATGCCATCCGGCGGTGGTGTTCCGACCCGTCTGACCTACAATTCGACGGCGGACTATCCGTTCGATTTCACCCCGGACGGAAAGTATGTTCTGTTCGGAAGCGGCAGGTTCGCTCCGGCAGAGAGCATCCGTTTCCCGTCATCTATGTTCAAGAACCTCTACAAGATTCCGGTTGGAGGCGGTCGTCCGATCCTTGTCACCGCAGCCGGTGCAGACGAGGCCAACTTCAACTCCGACGGAAGCAAGATCGTCTTCCAGGACAAGAAGGGATATGAGGACCCTTGGAGAAAGCACCATACATCTTCCGTTACCCGCGACATCTGGGTATATGACCTCAAGGCAAACACTTACACCAAGGTCAGCACCTACGAGGGCGAGAACCTGAAGCCTGTCTTCAGCCCTGACGGAAAGGCTGTTTACTATATCTCCGAGATGAAGCTCAACAAGGCCAACAACGCCCTGAACCTCTTCAAGCAGGACCTTGCATCGGGGACCAAGACTCAGCTGACCGATTTCAAGGATTTCCCTGTAAGAGAGATCAGCATCGCAAAGAACGGCACCATCTCCTTTGTATGGAAGGGTGACATCTACACCATAAAGGACGGCCAGAAGGCCAAAAAACTGAATATCTATGTGGCTGACAATGCTGGTTACCAGAAGATCAAGAATATCGACATCAAGAACGCCACCGAGATGTCCGTAAGCCCTACAGGCAAGGAAATCGCCCTGATCAACCGCGGCGAACTCTTCGTTGTCGGGGTCAACGACGGCCGCACCAAGAGAATCACCAACACTCCTTACCAGGAGAGGATGATCACCTGGGATCCGGACGGAAAGGCCATCTACTACTCCGCTGAGGTTGACGGCAACTGGAACATAATGAAGGCTACCCTCAAGGACACCACCGAGAAGTACTTCTACGCTTCTACCCTCGTTAATATCAGCAAGGTTGTCGCCGACGGCAAGGACAACTTCATGCCTGACGTTTCTCCTGACGGAAAGAAGCTGGCTTACATCAGCGAGCGCAACACCCTGAAGGTTATGGACCTCAAGAGCAAGAAGACCGTTACGGTGCTTCCTAAGGGCCACAACCATTCTTATCGCGACGGTGACTGGGGATTCGAGTGGTCTCCGGACAGCAAGTGGCTGCTGGTTGATGACCAGAAGAACATGATGAGAGGCGGAGCAACCGCCCTTATCAGTGCAGACGGCGGAGAGATCCGATATCCGGTCAACAGCGCTTACGGCGAGAGAATGGCCAAGTTCGGCTTCGGCGGACAGGCAATGACCTACATCGGCAGCGGCGGAAACCGCGGCGGCGGTGGAGTGAAGGCCGCTTTCTTCGACAAGGAGTCTTACGACAAGTTCATGCTCAGCAAGGATGACTTCGAGCTTCTGGAAGAGAAGGAAAAGGCCGGAAAGAAGCCTGAAGGAAAGCCAGGTGACAAACCAGGTGACAAGAAAGATGGCAAACCGGGAGAAAAGCCTGGTAAGAAAGACGTAAAGCCTATCGTTTTCGATGATTTTGACCTCATAGAGACCAGAATAGCAGACATCCGCACAGATGGTTCCCCAATGGCTTATTTCCTTACCAAGGACGGCAAGAAGATGTACTATGCAAAGAACGGTGAGAAAGGAATGGAGCTCTGGAGCACAGATACCCGCAGCCGTGAAAGCAAGAAGGTAGGCCAGGGTTCAGTAGGCGGAATGCTTTCAGCAGCCGAGCTCAGCGCAGACGAGAAGAGTCTTTTTGCCCTGCGCAACGGTTCTCCTGTGAAGATCGACCTTATGAGCGGAATGGCAAAGCCGATAATGATTGCTGGCAAGATGGAACTTGACGCTGCCGGCGAGAGGGCCTATATGTTCGACCACATGTGGCTTCAGGTCACCAAAAAGTTCTACGATCCGACCATCCACGGAATCAACTGGAAGATGTATCACGATGAATATGCAAAGTTCCTCCCATACATCAACAACAACTATGATTTCCAGGTTCTTCTGAGTGAACTTCTGGGCGAACTGAACGCTTCCCACACTGGCGGCCGCTTCTATGCAGCAAGGGCGATGACCGGAGGTGACGTTACCGCCAACTTCGGTATGCTCTTCGACGAGACCTACACTGGAGAAGGCATAAAGGTTTCAGCCATCATCCCTGGCGGTCCTGCAGACAAGCTTTCCAACAAGATCCGTCCTGGTGACATCATCACCGCCATCAACGGCGAGAATATCCCTGCATCGGAGAACTACAACAAGTATCTGAACAACATCGCCAACGTCAACACCGTGGTAACCGTAAAGTCCACTGCAGGCAACACCTTCTCCCAGACTCTCCGTCCTGTGACCGAGTCAAGCCTGAGCCATCTGGTTTACGAGTGGTGGGTAAGAAGATGCGAGAAAATGGTTGAGGAGCTTTCCGGCGGCAAGATCGGTTATGTCCACGTTGAGGGCATGAACCAGCAAAGTTATCAGGTTATCTACAACCGTCTGATGGGCAAGCACGTAAAGAAGCAGGCCGTGGTGGTTGACACGAGATTCAACGGCGGCGGCTGGCTGCACGACGAGCTGGTCACCCTGCTCGGCGCCAAGACCTACATGCGCTACGCTCCTCAGGGAAATCTTCTGGACGACGGCGAGCCTCTTGGAAGATGGCAGAAGCCGAGTGCAGTCCTCACCTGTGAGGGCAACTACTCAGACGCCTTCATGTTCCCGTTCGTCTACCAGCAGAACGGAATCGGCAAGGTTTACGGCATGCCTGTACCTGGCACCGGAACAGCCGTATGGTGGGAGACTCAGATAGACCCTACCATCGTATTCGGCATTCCGATGATCGGCTCAATGGGAACAGACGGCAAGGTTACCGAGAACAAGCAGTTTGAGCCTGACGTCAAGGTTGAACTTCCTTACAACGACTTCCTCTCCGGCAAGGACCCTCAGCTTGAAGCAGCTGTCAAGGGCCTGCTGAAGGAAATCAGATAGGAATACCCGAACAAACAAAACACAAAAGCTCCCGACTTCTTATTGAGGTCGGGAGTTTTTTGTAAATTTGGAAAAATTTGGAGTTATGCCGGAGGTATTGATTTATGTGGTTTTTGCGCTGTTGGTCGTGGCGCTTGTGGTGCTGTTCATCCTTTCATCAAAGCAGGGGAGGATGATTCGTTCCTTGAAAGAAGACAATGAGGGCTTTATGAAGGATCTCAGCCAGAACCTTAAGGATTATCACAAGGAGAACAAGGATGATTACGAGAGGGCACAGACATCGCAGAGGGAAGAGATTTCGGAGAGGATGAAGGATATGCGTGAGAGCCAGAAAGACCAGATCGAGAGCCTAAAAACGATGCAGGAGCAAAGGCTTAAGTCTATGGAGGAAAGCCAGAAAGAAAGGCTGTCGTCTATGGAAAAGCAGCAGCAGAACCTGATGCAGACCACGGAAAAGAGTCTGGACAAGATGAGGGACACCGTTGAGGAAAAGCTGGAGAAGACTCTCAACGACCGCATCAGCAAGAGCTTTGAAACTGTGGGCAACCAGCTGGACAACGTCAAGAACGGCCTTGCCGAGATGCGTGACCTGGCAAAGGATGTTGGAGGGCTCAAGAAAGTTCTTTCAAACGTGAAGATGCGTGGCGGACTCGGCGAAGTGCAGCTCCAGATGCTTCTGGAACAGTACCTTGCACCGGGCCAGTATGTAGCCAACGCCCATACCGGAGAAGACAAAAACGCCGTAGTGGAGTTTGCCGTAAGGTTTCCGGGCCAGGACGGGAATCCGATATTGCTTCCAATAGACTCAAAGTTCCCTAAGGACCGCTACGACACTTTGCTGGAGGCTTATGAGTCTGCAGACAAGGATGCTATGGAGAATGCCAGAAGGGATTTCTGTTCTGCCATAAAGAACGAGGCAAAGAACATTTCCAAGTATATCAACGTGCCTGAAACCACGCCGTTTGCCATTATGTTCCTGCCGTTTGAAGGACTGTATGCGGAGGTGGCAAGAGACAACAACCTGCTGGAAAGCCTGCAGAAGGAGTTCAGCATAACTGTTGCCGGCCCTACAAACCTGTCAGCCATTCTTACCAGTTTCCAGATGGGATTCCGTACGCTCGCCATCCAGAAGAAGGGCAGCGACGTATGGAAAGTCCTGGGAGAGGTAAAGACTGAGTTCGGCAAGTTCGGGGACATGCTGGAGAAGGCCAAGGGCAAGATCCAGGGGGGATTGGAAGATATGGACAAGCTTATCACCACCCGCACCAACCAGATAAACCGCAAACTCCGCGATGTGGAGGCTGATGCCGTATCCATAGACACTGATTCTCCAAGCCGACTTCTGGAAGAAGAGTAGCTATCTTTTACTATATTTGCAAGGAACCTAATACATCATAGTTATGGAACAGAAAAACGCGCTGGCCCATCCCGATGCCGCGATAATGAAGGAAAACATCGCCAGAAACTGGCTGCCGAGATATACCAAGAGGAAACTGGAGGATTTCACGGACTGCATACTTCTTACGAACTTCGGCAACTACGTGAATATGTTTGCCGAGAAGTTCGGAGTTGAGGTTGTGGGAAAAGAAGGCAATATGCCTAACGCCAGCGCTGAGGGTATAACCATAATCAACTTTGGAATGGGAAGCCCTAACGCCGCCACCATCATGGACCTTCTGGGAGTAATCCATCCAAGGGCCTGCCTTTTCCTGGGCAAGTGCGGCGGCATAGACAAGCATACCAAGATAGGGGACCTGGTCCTTCCGCTTGCCGCAATCAGGGGAGAAGGAACTTCTGACGACTATTACCCTCTGATTGTTCCGGCCCTGCCTGCATTCATGCTTCAGCGAGCTATTTCCTCAGCCATCCGAGACCACGGCAAGGACTATTGGACAGGCACCGTATTCACCACCAACAGAAGGCTTTGGGAGCACGACGAGCATTTCAAGACTCTCCTTTCCACCACCAGGGCAATGTGTGTGGATATGGAAACTGCCACTTTGTTCATCTGCGGTTTTGCCAACCACATTCCTACCGGAGCACTGCTCCTTGTCTCCGACCAGCCTATGATACCTGAGGGCATCAAGACCGAGGCCAGCGACAACATCGTGACAAAAAACTATGTTGAAGACCACCTCCAGATGGGAATAGATGCCCTGAAGAAGATCATAGAAGACAACAGAACCGTAAAGCACCTGAAATACGACTGGTAACCAGATGAAAACCATAGAAGTTGTAGCGGCCGTCATAGTCAGGGACGGCCGTATTTTTGCCACTCAGAGAGGCTACGGAGACTTCAAGGATATGTGGGAGTTCCCGGGTGGGAAGATTGAAAGCGGTGAAAGCCGTGAAGAGGCGCTTAAAAGGGAAATCAAGGAAGAGCTGGATGCCGACATTTCAGTTGATTCCTTCCTCCAGACAGTTGAATACGACTATCCAAAGTTCCACCTGATCCTTCACTGCTTTCTGTGCAGCCTGAAAAACGACACCCTCCATCTTCTTGAACACGAATCCGCCAGATGGCTCTCCGCCAATGAACTGGACTCAGTTGAATGGCTTCCTGCAGACCTTTCGATTGTTCGCAATCATAAGCAATAGATAGATTTTGACAAGGATAATCCTGGGCTTTTCTCTTGTAAAGATCAGATGCTTACTTTATCAGGTTGCCAAGGATGTCTCTGGTGATCTGACGGGTGGCGGCGGTAGTGGTGTTCTTGATGATCTTCTTGCCGGCGCTGGTCTTGCTCTTTGTGCCTGTAAGCTTGTTGCCTACGATGGTTGCAAGAGTTGCGGTCAGGGCGGTGATGATGGCCTTCCAAATCTTGCTCAGGCCGCTCTTGCCTTTATTCTTGGCTTTTTCCTTTTCTTCCTTTTCCTTTTGTTTCTGCTTCTCGGCTTCTTCCTTGGCCTTCTGCTTTTCTTCCTCCTCTTTCTTTGTCAGTTCGAGGAGAGTTTCAAAGGCAGATTCCCTTTCGTGAATCTTGTCGTATTTGCCTGAAAGGCGGGAAGATTTGATGATGTCTCTCCTCTGGCTTTCGTCAATTGGGCCGATCTGGCTAAGAGGGAAGAGAATCTTGGCGTTCTCAACGATTCTTGGAGCGCCCTTTTCATCGAGGAAGGAAACCAGAGCCTCGCCGGTTCCAAGAGCCATTATAGCCTCTTCTGTCTTGAAGGCAGGGTTGGAGCGGAAAGTCTCGGCGGCAACCTTTACAGCCTTCTGGTCTTTAGGGGTATAAGCTCTCAGCGCATGCTGGATGCGGTTTCCGAGCTGGCCGAGGATAACCTCAGGAATGTCAGTAGGAAGCTGGGAGATGAAATAAACTCCCACACCCTTTGAACGAATCAGGCGGATTACCTGCTCAATCTTGTCTGTCAGGCTCTTGGAAGTGCCCTCAAACAGCATGTGGGCCTCGTCGAAGAAGAACACCAGCTTAGGGAATTCAAGGTCGCCCACTTCAGGAAGGGTGGTGTAGAGCTCGCTCAGCAGCCAGAGCAGGAAGGTGGAGTAGAGCTTAGGGTTGTGCATCAGCTTGTCTGCCGCCAGGACGTTCATTATGCCCTTGCCGGTAGCCAGGTCTATCTGGAGAAGGTCCATGATATCGAAGGCAGGCTCGGCGAAGAAGTTGTTTCCGCCCTGGTTTTCAAGCGTCAGCAAAGAACGCTGGATGGCTCCGATGCTCTGGGTTGCAATGTTGCCGTACATCGTGGTGTACTCTGCGGCATGCTGGCCCAGATAGTTTAGCATGGAGCGAAGGTCCTTGATATCATCCAGAAGGAGGCCCTTTTCATCGGCGATGCGGAAAAGGATGTTGAGCACTCCCTCCTGGGTGTCGTTGAGCTCAAGGATTCTGGAGAGAAGCTGAGGGCCCATCCTGGAGATGGTGGATCTCATAGGATGGCCCTGCTCTCCGAACACGTCAAAGAACCTTACAGGACATGGCTGGAACTGAGGGTCCGGAACTCCGAACTCGTCCTTGCGCTTCTCGATGAAGCCGCTTAGCTTGCCGGCCTGGCTGATGCCGGAAAGGTCGCCTTTCATATCCGCCATAAAGCAAGGTACTCCCACCTGGCAGAAACTCTCCGCCATAACTTGCAGGGAAACAGTCTTTCCGGTACCTGTAGCACCGGCAATAAGGCCGTGGCGGTTGGCCATCTTTCCAACCAGACTGATAGGGCCGTTGTCACTGTGGGCTATATAGAGCCCGCGTTCTTTGTCGTACATACTGTGTTATTGTTTAAATGTCAACCTAGTAAACCATTTCAGTTGTGCCCTCCCAAGGCTTGTAAGGCGTGCGAGGGAATCTTCTCTCGAACTCCTTGATCAAGTCGTCGCGGAACTTAGGATGAGCCAGGCCGATAAGCATTCTGGCCCTGTCTCTGAGAGTTGCACCCTTCAGGTGAGCGATACCGTACTCGGTGATAACATAGTCGATATCGTCTCTTGGAGTGGTGATTCCGGCACCCTCTGTCAGGAAGGCCTTGATACGTGAAAGTTCTCCGTGCTTTGCAGTGGAAGGGAAGGCCAGGATAGCCTTGCTGGTCCTGTTCCAGGAAGCGCCGCGGATGAAGTCAACCTGTCCGCCCGTTCCGCTGAACACCTTCAGGCCGATGGTCTCTGCAGTGCTCTGGCCCTGGAGGTCCATCTCAAGAGCCGAGTTGATGGATACGAAGTGATCCATCTGGCAGATGGTCCTAGGGTCGTTGCAGTAGTTTACAGGGAACATCAGAACGTCAGGATTGTGGTCCACGAAGTCGTAGAGCATCTGGCTTCCCATAAGGAATCCGGTAACCAGCTTGCCAGGATGAAGCTTCTTCTTTGCGTTTGTTACAACTCCCTTCTTTACAAGCTCTACAACGCCGTCAGAGAACATCTCGGTATGGATTCCGAGGTCCTTCTTGTTGGTCATATAGTGCAGGGCTGCGTCAGGAATGGCGCCGATACCAAGCTGCAGGGTGGCACCGTCCTCAACCAGTGAAGCGCAGTATTCGCCGATCTTCTCCTCAACAGGTCCTATGGTTGGCTTAGGAAGCTGGAACATAGGCTTGGAGGTCTTCACGATGTAGTCCAGTTTAGAAATGTGGATCAGGCAGTCTCCATAGCCCAGGAAAGGCATCTGGTCGTTCATCTCGCAGATGATCATCTTTGCGCGGTCTACCGCCAGTTTGGTGTAGTCCACGGAAATACCGAGGCTGCAATATCCGTCCTCGTTAGGAGGAGTAACGGTAATCATTGCAACGTCAATCGGATAGCGGGTGTCAAACCAGTCTCCGATCTGATGGTAGTAGTAAGGGAAGAAGTCTCCGCGGTCGTCGTTGAGGCCTTCCCTGGTGTTTCCGTGAGCAAAGTTTGTGATGTGGCGGAAATGTCCGTAGCCCTCAGGCAACATATAGGTTGCAGGGTGAAGGGTTACCATGTGGTAAATGTTCACGTCTTTCAGCCTCTCCCTCTGGTCCATCATAGCCAAAGGAATCTCCTGAGGAGCTGCGGCAGAGTGGCCTAAGACGATGTTCATTCCGCTCTGGATTGCTTTTGCCGCATCTTGCGCGCTTACGATGCGGTCGCTGTACTTTTCTAACCAGTCCATATTCGTTGTTCTATTATTAATCTGAAAAATTGCTTTATTCGATTCTCCAAAGATATGAAAAAATCATCAAATCCGCCGCAAATAATTAAAAATTCTCAGCGATGTTGAAAAATCGTTGAGAAATTAACATAAAAAAGGCGTGCTTCCGTAGAAACACGCCTTTTCATTCGGACAAGGATGATTACTTGACTTCCTCGAAATCCACGTCGGTTACCTCGCCGTCCTGGCCGTTGGAGCCGGTTCCGGTGCTGCCGGAGTTTCCGGTGTTCTGGCCGTAGCCGCCCTGGGTTCCGGCGCCAGGGTTAGGGCCCTGCTGTGCACCTGCGGCGCGGTTCATTTCCTCGCTGGCAGCGTGCCAAGCCTCGTTCAGCTGGTTCATAAGGTTATCCAGCTCAGCGATGTTCTTGTTCTGATGGGCTTCCTTCAGTTTCCTGGTGGCTTCCTCGATCCTTGCCTTCTTGTCTGCAGGAATCTTGTCGCCATAGTCCTTCAGGTTCTTCTCGCTGGCGAATACCTGTGCATCCGCGTTGTTGAGCTTGTCGGCCTTCTCCCTTTCAGCCTTGTCGGCCTGCTCGTTGGCCTTGGCCTCATCTCTCATCCTCTTGATCTCTGCATCGCTCAGGCCGCTTGAAGCCTCGATACGGATCTGCTGCTCCTTGCCGGTTCCCTTGTCCTTAGCGGATACGTTGAGGATACCGTTGGCGTCGATATCGAAGGTTACCTCGATCTGAGGAACGCCTCTTGGAGCCGGCATGATGCCGTCCAGATGGAATTTTCCGATAGTCTTGTTTCCGGAAGCCATAGGACGCTCTCCCTGGAGGACGTGAACCTCTACAGAAGGCTGGTTGTCAGATGCCGTAGAGAATATCTGGCTCTTGCGGGTAGGGATGGTGGTGTTGGACTCGATCAGCTTGGTGAACACTCCGCCGTAGGTCTCGATACCGAGGCTCAGAGGAGTAACGTCGAGCAGAAGCACGTCCTTTACGTCGCCTGCCAGAACGCCGCCCTGGATAGATGCGCCGATAGCCACAACCTCATCTGGGTTAACGCTCTTGTTAGGCTCCTTTCCGAAGAAGTCCTTAACCAGCTGCTGAACCCTAGGGATACGGGTGGAACCTCCTACAAGCAATACCTCGTTGATGTCGCTTGCGCTAAGGTGAGCGTCTGAAAGGGCCTTGCGGCAAGGCTCGATGCACTTCTGGAACAGGCTGTCTGCCAGAGCCTCGAACTTAGCCCTGGTAAGGGTCTTTACAAAGTGCTGAGGCACACCGTCTATAGGCATGATGTAAGGCAGGTTGATCTCGGTTGTGGTCTGGCTTGAAAGCTCGATCTTTGCCTTCTCGGCAGCTTCCTTCAGTCTCTGCAGGGCCATAGGGTCCTTGCTGAGGTCTGCGCCAGCGTGCTCGTTCTTGAATTCCTGAACCATCCAGTCGATGATAACGTGGTCGAAGTCGTCACCTCCGAGGTGGGTGTCACCGTTGGTGGACTTAACCTCGAATACGCCGTCGCCCAGCTCAAGGATTGATATATCGAAGGTACCGCCGCCAAGGTCGAACACTGCAACCTTCGCGTCCTTTTCCTTCTTGTCCAGTCCGTATGCCAAAGCTGCTGCCGTAGGCTCGTTGATGATTCTCTTTACGTGCAGTCCGGCAATCTCTCCGGCTTCCTTGGTGGCCTGCCTCTGAGAATCTGAGAAGTATGCAGGAACTGTGATTACAGCCTCTGTAATTGTCTGTCCCAGATGGTCTTCTGCAGTCTTCTTCATCTTCTGGAGAACCATCGCTGAAATCTCCTGAGGAGAATAGAGTTTGCCGTCTATGTCGATTCTCGGTGTGTTGTTGTCACCGCGTACGACTTTATAAGGAACTCTTGAAATTTCTGTCTGCACCCTGTCATAAGTCTCACCCATAAACCTCTTGATAGAGTATATGGTCTTGGTAGGGTTGGTGATGGCCTGACGCTTTGCAGGATCGCCGATCTTCCTTTCTCCGTTTCCGGTGAAAGCCACTACAGAAGGGGTTGTTCTCTTTCCCTCGCTGTTGATGATTACGGTAGGCTCAGAGCCTTCCATTACTGAGACACAACTGTTGGTTGTTCCCAAGTCGATTCCGATAATTTTTCCCATGATTTTATCTCCTTTTTTTGTTTATTCATTCTTGGGGAGAATCTTTCTCCGCGATGGAGAAACAGCCAACATTGTGCCACTGCCGCTATGCGACATTTTTCTGCCATTTTGTCAAATCGCGGATGATCCGGATATAAAAAAACCTCCTGATTGTCATTTCAGGAGGTCTTTATGGTCTTTGTGGCAAATGCTACTGGAGTCCGGCCCATTCACCCTTTATGTTCTTGCACTGGGTGTAGCAGGAAGGGCAGTTGTAGACTTTGTACATATCGCTTCCGTCTGCCTTGAAGATCTCCACGCCTCTTTGGAAAGTGTCCCAGCCGTGAGCGATAATGTAGATGAAAGTGTCAGTTCCGCCGGTAACGTTGTGGACTCCGTTAGGGGATGCTGCCATCTCTACGGTATAAGGCATGTCAGGGCTGTAAGCGTTGTCAGCCTTTGCGCCCTTGAGCAGAGCCGCAGCCATATATCGCTGAATGTAAGGATCGTTTGCCGGGGCATGCTCGGAAGGAACCAGCTTGGTCTTCAGGATACGGGTGATGTTGCTTACGGTAGAAGAACTGTTGCACAGAAGGTTGAGGCACCGTTCTCCGACCGCGGCGTCTCTTGCATAGAGTTCGATAGCCATAGGGATCATTGCTGCCGTTCCCTGTATGCTCTTTCCGAGAAGTCCGTTGTAAACAGCCTCGAATTCTTCATAGTCTGCAGGGAAATTTGTGAATGTCACAAATGCAGTAGGAACTTTGTAAGAATTGGTGAACTCTCCGGAAACGGTATAAGAGTGGTCTCCGTAAGTGATTGTGTTGCCGTCAACAGCAACTTTAGGTTCAAGTGCGTCTTCTGCCATGTTTTCAATGTCTTGCTGTAATGAATTTGATACTCCTGTAATGGTTTTCTGTGCATTGGAAGTGTTGTTCTTGCATCCTGAAACCAGGATAAAGGCAATAGCCAGAATTGCCATACCGAATGCTTTGGTGAAGTTTTTCATAAAGAAATTTGATTATTAGGTTATTAATTGAATCCAGTTTTTCCAGCATCTAAGTTAGATAAAAATTCTTATATTTGAGACATAAACATAGGTTAAAGACTTTAAATTCTCTATTATGAAAACAAATTTCTACTTAAAATCTCTTTTGGCTGTGATATTGTCATTGGGTGTCTGCGTTTGTGCACAGGCCCAGCTTAAGGGGGTTCTCAATAAAGCCAAGAAGGCTGTGAAGGAAAAGACAGAGAAGGCTGTAGAGAATGCGGTGGATAATGCACTGGGCAATGATTCCCAGCCAACCACCTCTACATCCAATTCTTCTCAGAAATCAACCTCCACCTCCAGGGTGCCATCTCAGAAGGAGCAGGTGAAATCTTATGGTTCCGGGCCTGAAATCCCACGGATCATGGCCATGGAAACATCCTATAGCGACTATGATGAATCCGGAAAATATCTTAACAGCGTGGCCTGGGGATTGAGAAAGACATCCCAGTCGGAGGCAAAGACTCTTGCGGAAAAGCTTACAGCCCGTTTCAAGTGGGTAAGGAAAACCCTCCAGGAAATGCAGCAGGGAGAGAACTACGAGCTTGAGATGCAATTGAAGAAGGAATTCGGCAACTGGCAGGCTTTCTATGTCAAGATCGGTGAGATAATGAATCTCATCAACAACGGTGATTACAAAAAAGACAATACGGGAGCTTTCTATCTGGACCGTCCTCCTTTGATGCACGTAGGTATGCATGTTGCCGGAAACCAGGCAAGTGAAGAAGGTGTTATGGGAATCGGCTCGGTTCTGTTTACAAGAAACAAGGGGAAGGCGTATTTCTGTGATTATAAGCTTGATCCTGTGTTCGCCGAGGAAGATGCCTTAAGGGTGGCAAAGCTGGATTTGAATATGGCCACGAATATCTCAATATTGTTCGAAGGCTATCCTGTGGAGTGGTGCCGTGAAACGCAGAACGGGGTAATGAAAGACCAGTTCGCCATCTATTATCAGAAAGCTCTCACCTATGCTTCCGCCCTGAAGGAAGCCATCAAGGGCAATTCCCTGGATAATCTTGAATTCAAGCCTGTACCTAAGGCCGGCAGTATGAATGCCTCGCTGAATGCTCAGGCTCTTGCAGCAGAAAAGAAGAAGGGCAAGGATGCCATCAAGGTCGTTATTGTCAGCAATTCCTGGGAAATCCAGAAGAACGCGCTCGGCCAGCCTGTCCGCAGGGTTGTCTATGGCTATTCTATCGCAAATACCAAGCATGGCAAGATGGCTACCAGGGTTTCCTGGGCTGAGGATTATCAAGGCGGCGGCAAATACGGCAGCCTGCACGCATATGGAGTTGGGACCGAGTACTTCTATGTAAAATAAAACCAAGATTGGAACAGGCAGCAGTATACAGGAAACTTTCAGAGGAAGAGTTCGGGGATATCTCTTCAAGGATATTGTTTGAAGACAATCACTTCCTGATCTTCAACAAGAGAAGCGGGGAAATCGTCCAGGGAGACAAGACAGGGGACGAGCCGCTGAGCGAAACCCTCAAGGCTTTTATAGCCCAGAGAGACGCCAAGGCAGGCCAGGTGTTCATGGGAGTTGCCCACCGTCTGGACCGCCCCGTTAGCGGAGCCGTGCTCTTTGCCAAGACCGGCAAGGGGCTGGAAAGGATCAACGAGATGCTCCGCGAAGGAGATGTCCACAAGACCTATTGGGCTCTGGTACAGACACCTCTGGACGGAGTGCCGGACGGTGTGGCGATAGAGGACGGATGGGTGGAACTCCGCGATTATCTTTATCGCGATGAAAAAAACAACAAGTCCTATCCTTTCAAGGGAAAGGGCACTCCGCCTGCGGGATACAAGGAAGCCCGGCTGCTTTACCGCATAATAAAGGAACTGGACCATTACACCCTTCTGGAAGTTATGCTTCTTACAGGAAGGCACCATCAGATACGCTGCCAGCTTTCGTCCATAGGATGTCCTATAAAAGGAGACGTCAAGTATGGTTCCAGACGGTCCAACAGGGACGGGTCCATCTGCCTGCATGCCAGAAGGATAGAGTTTATCCACCCGGTTGGGAGGAAAGACGCCAGGGGAGAGGCCACGGGCAACGACAGGTACATTTGCATTGATGCTCCACCATCCGGAGAAATGGCAAGGATCATAGGAGAATAAAATGAAACGAGCTGTCATTATGGGCGCGACCTCTGGAATGGGGCAGGAAGTCGCGAGTATTCTGGCCGGGAAAGGCTGGAAGATCGGAGTTGCCGGAAGGCGTGAGGAGAAACTTAAGGAACTCCAGCAGCTCTTTCCTCAAAACATTGAATACCAGGTTATAGATATTGAAAAGGAGAATGCTCCCGAACACCTTTTGTCCCTGATAGACAAGATAGGGGGAATGGACCTTTACTTCCACGGGTCCGGAGTGGGATGGCACAACGGGGAGCTGGATCTTTCCAAAGAACTCAAGACTGTTTCCACCAATGCTCTCGGCTTTACGAGGATGGTTGACTCCGCCTGGCATTATTTCCGGCAGAAAGGGGAAGGCCACATTGCAGTCATCAGCTCGATTGCCGGAGTGAAAGGCCTGGGCCCGGCCCCGTCGTATTCCGCAACCAAGAATTTCGACAACACTTATATCCAGGCACTTGCGCAGTTATCGCGGAGCTCGGGGCTGAAAATAAGGTTCACCGATATCCGTCCAGGATTCGTGGACACTCCGCTTCTTGACACTTCAAAGCATCATTATCCTATGCTTATGGACCAGAAGAAGGTTGCACGGAAGATTGTCAGGGCGGTAGAGAGGAAAAAGAGAGTTGCGGTAATCGACTGGCGCTACCGTATTCTGGTTTTCTTCTGGAGGCTGATTCCGAACTGTATCTGGGAACGGATCAGGCTATAGTTCCCCGTTACGGATCTGAGTGGAGGAGATGTCGTTCAGAGGGGCGTCTTCCAGATACAGGGCCTTGTATTTGCGGCACTGTGTCTTGACTGGGTAACCTTTTCTAGGATAGACTATTACCTTGAACTCTCTGAGTATATCCTCTCCAAGATACCACTTTGGCATTATCTTGAATGAGTCCGCTCCCACAACTATGATGTATTCCGTGCCGGGGTTCCGTTTCTGGAGCTCCTTCATTGTGTTGAAAGTATAGAGCGGCTCTTTCAGGTGGAATTCGATATCGTTGACAATAACGCCCTTGCATCTGACTTCAGGATTGGCCTCAATCTTTGGCTTGAGCTGTTTGTTGAAAGCCCTTATGGCTTTTCTCAGCGATTTGAGCCGCTCTTGGGGATCCTGCAGCATCTGCTTGTCCTTAAAAGGGTTGTGCGGGCTGAGGACCATCTCGAAACGGTCTATGTCACAGTTGAGGATGACATATTCCGCCACTCCCAGATGTCCGTAGTGGAGAGGGTTGAAAGAGCCGAAGTACAGGGCCGTCCTTTTCATCGCCGAGGATTTTACTTTACAGCGGCTTTCTTTTTCGGCTTGAGGCGGGTGAACAGTTTTACAAGCCTCTCTGCCTTTTCGAAAGATTCTTCGAGGACATCGTTGACAAGGACTGCGTCGAACTTGGCTGCATAGGTCATTTCCTCGGCGGCCTTGGCCACTCTGGTCTTGATGGCTTCCTCGGAATCCGTGCCCCGGGCCCTGAGCCTCTTCTCCATAACTTCCAGGGAAGGTGGCATGATGAATACGGTGAAGGCCTTCTCCCCGAAGATTCTCTTTATGCTCACGCCTCCCTTGACATCCACGTCGAACATTATGACATTGCCCTTGGCCCAGATCCTCTCCACCTCGCTCTTGAGGGTGCCGTAGAATGAGCCGGGATAAACCTCCTCATACTCGACAAACTCGTTGTTCTTGATCCTCTTCTTGAATTCCTTGACAGAAAGGAAGTAGTAGTCCTTGCCATCCACTTCCTGGCCTCTCGGTGCGCGGGATGTGGCGGAAACGGAGAATTCCAGCTTGTTGAAAGCCTTGAGAAGATGAGTGACTATAGTTGTCTTTCCGGCTCCGCTGGGTGCGGAGAAAACCATCACTTTGTTTTCCATAATAAATGCTTCTTGTCTATACAAAGGTAAGGGAAAATATTGTTATTTTTGCAACGGATTTCCGGCAGAGGCCGGGCCATTGGTTAGACAAATTTTTAACATTCAATAAATTATGGTATCTTACAAAGAGTTAGGCCTTGTCAACACAAGAGAGATGTTCGCCAAGGCTGTAGCAGGCGGATATGCTATTCCGGCTTTCAACTTCAACAATATGGAGCAGCTCCAGGCCATCATAAAGGCAGCAGCCACCAAGAGGTCTCCGGTTATTCTCCAGGTTTCAAAGGGTGCGCGTTCCTACGCTAACCAGACACTCCTCAGATATATGGCTCAGGGTGCTGTCGAGTATGCAAAGGAGCTTGGATGGGAGAATCCTCAGATCGTTCTCCATCTGGACCACGGTGACACTTTCGAGACTTGCAAGAGCTGCGTGGATATGGGCTTTTCTTCAGTGATGATAGACGGAAGCGCCCTTCCTTACGACGAGAACGTTGCCCTTACAAAGAAGGTTGTGGAGTACGCACATCAGTTTGACGTAACCGTAGAGGCTGAGCTCGGAGTGCTTGCAGGAGTTGAGGACGAGGTTTCCGCTGAGGAATCTCACTACACTCGTCCTGAGGAAGTTATAGACTTCACCAGCAAGACCGGATGCGACTCTCTGGCTATCTCCATCGGAACATCCCACGGAGCATACAAGTTCAAGCCTGAGCAGTGCACCAGAGACCCTAAGACCGGCATCCTGATTCCACCTCCACTGGCATTCGATGTTCTGGAAGAAATCGAGAAGAAGCTTCCTGGTTTCCCTATCGTTCTCCACGGCTCCTCTTCAGTTCCGCAGGAATATGTGAAGATTATCAACGAGAACGGCGGCAAACTGCCTGATGCAGTGGGAATTCCTGAGGAGCAGCTCAGAAAGGCCGCAAAGAGCGCTGTCTGCAAGATCAATATCGACTCCGACTCCCGTCTTGCCATGACCGCTATGATACGCAAGGTATTCAACGAGAAGCCGGGCGAGTTCGACCCTAGAAAGTATCTCGGACCTGCAAGAGACGAGATGCAGAAGCTTTACGAGCACAAGATCGTGAACGTGCTCGGTTCAGACGGCAAGGCTTAATGGCTGCCGGAAGTGACATAAAAGCAGTTTTCTTCGACATCGACGGGACCTTGGTCTCATTCAGGACCCACAAGGTTACCCGGAGCAACATTGAAGTACTTGATGCCCTCCGAAAGAAGGGCATCAAGGTTTTCATTTCCACCGGCAGGATGCTGGGAATGACCAGCGTTCTGGACGGCATAGCCTTCGACGGCTACATAGCAAATAACGGAGCCACCATCTATGACTCCTCAAAGAAAATGCTCCACGGAAGGCTTCTTCCAAAGAAAGAGCTTTACACTCTTAGGGAAAGGCTGAAAACTCCCGGCCTGCCACCGTTTGCCGTTTCTTTCATGACGGCGGACAACTATTATCTGAACTGCCAGTCTGACCTGGCGGAGGAGGTTGCCCGGATCGTGGGTGTCGTTCCCCCGATAATCAGCAACATAGACGATATCGTGAAGATGGATGTTTACCAGATGTGCGTCTATCTTAAAGGCAAGGCCCTGGACGAGCTTATGGAGGGATGGCTGACTGGCTGTACCGCAAGCGTCTGGAATCCTATATTCGCCGATGTAAACGAAAAGGGGATTACCAAGGCATACGGCATAGACAGGATGCTGGAAATCTTCGGTCTGGACTTGTCACGGACCCTTTCCTTCGGCGATGGCGGAAACGATATCCCGATGCTGGAGCATACGGCCCTGAGCGTGTGTATGGGGAATGCCGACGATACTGTCAGGGCGGCCTCTGACTTTGTGACCGAAACCGTGGACGAGGACGGAGTCGCCAAAGCCCTTATGCGTTTGGGCGTTTTATAGATGCCTTATAATAAGGATGGTACACATCGTGATGATAATGACCGTCACGAATATCTTGATGAATTTTTCCCCGCCCTTTATCGAGGCGTAGGATCCGGCGATTCCGCCGATGATGTTTCCAGCGGCATAAATCAGGGCAATGCCCCAGTGAACCTGCCCGTAAATTATGAAAACAGTCAGGGCCAGCGGAGTGTAAACCACAACCGCGAACTGTTTGATAGCGTTGGAGCGGATCATGTCCAGGCCCAGGAGGAAGAAACTACCGAACATTATCAGAAGTCCCACACCTGAGTGGGTGAATCCGCCGTAAACTCCAATGGCAGTGAAAATCAGGAAAATCCAGAAATCGCTGAGCCTTGATCCGGTAAAACCTTGGGCTTCCTGCCTTTTGGCTGCCACCTTCTTCCGGTCTATGAAAAGCAGGATAGACATGATGGGAAGAAGGATAGCCATCACGATTTCTATGACCTTGACGTGGAGAACCGCTGCGAGCAAGGCTCCGAAAATGGCTCCACATCCGACCGGTATGCCTACTTTCCAGCCGGTCTTCATATCCAGATAGCCTTTCTTCTTGAAAATCGCCGAGGTTGTGATAAATTGCAGAAGCACTCCCACCCTGGTTGTTCCGTTGGCAACGTTTATCGGGAGCCCCATCATCATGAACAGGCCATAGGAAATGGCGGTGGCCATTCCGGCGATGGTGTTGATGAAGCCCACTATAGCTCCGAGTCCAATCAGCAGGAGTATTATCCTGTAGTCCGTAAACGGGGTCGTGCTTAAAAAGTTATGGAGTTGCTCAAACATCCGGCAGTTTTCCTTGTTATTTGCCCTTTTGACAAAGATAATGCAAAATGGCAGTATCGCGGAACATGTTACTGACAAAATGTCCATACTTCTTTTAAAAAAGAAGGTGGCAAAGAAATTGTCATATATTTCTCCGGCATTTGGACACGGAATAATCAAAAAACACAAAATATTATGTCAAGACACAAGAACAAGAACAGTATAGAAAAGTTTGCGCAGACACAGCAGGAAGAAGCCGCAGAGCAGACTGTTGAAAATCAGGAAACTGAAGTTAAGGAAGAAGAGAAGAAAGCTGAAGCCCAGCCTGAAGAAAGCGCTGAAAGCCTGCTGGAGAAAGAAAAGGAGAAGGTTGAGGAAGAGAAGAAGAAATACATCTACCTGATGGCTGAGTTCGACAACTACCGCCGCAGGGTTTCACAGGAAAAACTGGATCTGATCGATACCGCCTCCAAGGGTGTTATCAACGATCTTCTTCCGGTTGTAGATAATTTCGAAAGAGCTCTCAAATCCCTTGAGGAATCTGAGGCAAGTGATTCTGCAAAGACTGGTACCGAGCTGATTTACAAGCAGCTTTTGGACGTTCTCAAGAAAAAGGGTGTGACAGAGATTGAGGCTATGGGCAAGGAACTGGATACAGACGAACACGAGGCTGTAGCCCAGATTCCTGCTCCCGAAGAGGCTCAGAAGGGAAAGGTTGTGGATGTTGTCCAGAAAGGCTACAAACTCAATGGCAAGGTTATCCGCTTTGCAAAGGTTGTAATTGGAATTTAATGACAAGATGGCAGAAAAAAGAGATTATTACGAGGTGTTGGGCGTCTCCAAGGACGCTTCTGCGGACGAGATAAAGAAAGCCTACAGGAAGTTGGCTCTCCAGTATCACCCGGACCGCAATCCTGGAGACAAGGCCGCCGAGGAGAAATTCAAGGAGGCTGCTGAGGCTTATGATGTACTCAGCGACGAGACCAAGCGCAAGAGATACGACCAGTTCGGATTTGCGGCTGACCAGGGCGCAGGATTCGGCGGTGCCGGATTCTCCGTGGAAGATATCTTCCGCAATTTCGGAGATATTTTCGGAGGTCATTTCAGTGGTGGCGGAGGCGGCGGTTTCGGCAGCATTTTCGACGACTTCTTCGGTGGAGGTGCATCCTCCGGAAGTAGGGTTGAAAGGGGAAGCGATATCCGCATAAAGATGAAGTTGACTCTTGAAGAGATAATGACCGGAGTGGACAAGAAGGTCAAAATCACCAAGTTGGCTCCTTGCCCTGATTGCGGTGGAAAGGGAGCGGCTTCAGATGGCGACATCAAGACCTGTCCTGACTGTAACGGAAGCGGATATGTTATCCGCCAGGCCCGTTCCATCTTCGGAATAACCCAGACCCAGAGTGTTTGTTCCCGTTGCAACGGAACCGGCAAGATTGTGACCAAGCCTTGCCGCAAGTGCGGTGGCAGCGGTCTGGTCAGGGCTCCTGAGGAAATCCATTTCAAGATTCCGGCAGGTGTTGCCCAGGGTATGACCCTGACTGTCCAGGGAAAGGGAAATGCTGCTCCTCGCGGAGGAATCAACGGAGACCTCCAGGTTCTGATAGAGGAAGAACCTCACAAGGATTTTGTAAGGGACGGAAACGATTTGATGTACCCTCTCTTTATCAGCATACCGGATGCAATCAATGGCTGCGAGGTTGAGATTCCGGCCATCGGCGGCAAGATCAAGGTTAAGATCCCGGCTGGCTGTCAGAGCGGCAAGGAACTCAGAGTCAGAGGAAAAGGTATTCCTGACGTTAACGGCTACGGAAAGGGAGATCTTCTGATATATGTACAGGTGTGGATTCCTTCCCGCCTTTCTTACGAAGAGAAAAAACTTGTGGAAAAGCTCCGCGAGTGCGAATCCTTCAAACCGATTCCTTCCGGAGACGACAAACGTAGTTTTCTTTCCAAGATAAAGGGATTCTTCAAGTAGATGAGAAAAATTGCCATTATAGCCTTCCTCATGCTCTGGGGTGCAGCCTATGCCCAGGACAAGGGTGTGGACTTCGACCGTCAGAAAGAGGTTACCGGCCGGTTCATAGTACCGATAGAAACCTATAACGGATTTGCCGGAACATACGGAGAGCTCAGGGGCGACCATTTCCACTGCGGCCTGGATATGAGGACAAGCGGAGTGGTCGGCCGGAAAATCTACGCTGCTGATGACGGCTATGTTTCCAGGATTACGATAAGTCCATGGGGTTATGGCAATATGGTGGAAGTAACTCATCCTTCCGGCTACAGGACAATCTACGGCCATCTTCTGGGATTTGCCCCGAAATACAAGAAGCTGGTCACCGAAAAACAATATGCGGAGGAAAGCTGGAGGCAGTACCTGGAATTTCCTCCAGACAGCCTTCCGGTCAAAAGGGGAGACCTGATAGCATATTCCGGCAATACCGGTTCTTCCGGAGGACCTCACCTTCATTTCGAGGTTCTGGACGAGAACGGTGTTCCCGTAAATCTTCAGATAACCCGGATATTCGATCTCAAGGACAACGAAAAACCTGTTCTCCGCGATGTCAGGATAGTGGGATGCGCTCCGTTTTACGGCACTCTCTACACTTTCCCAGTAAAGACCGAAGGGGATACGGTAAAGGTTCCGAAATCTTTCTACCTTGCCGTTGATTCTTATGATGTAATGGCCGGAACTCCCGGGAAACTTGCGGTTTACAAATATGAAACCTTCCTGGACGGGAAGAGTTTCTTCTCGTTTGTGGAAGGTAATATCCCTTATTCCGACGGCAGATATATCGCGAGTCTTCTGGACAACCCTCTCAGAAGGGCAACGGGCCGTTATTTCGTCAAGACGCAGCTGGATCCCAACAATCCTCTCTCAGACCGTGTAACGGCTGAGAATGGGGGAATCGTAACTCTTGGCGATTCCCTGGTCCATGTTATAAGAATTGAAGTCACCGATGTATACGGAAACAGGACCGTCAAGGAAATGAACGTTGTCCGCTGCGATTCCCTTTTCGCCGGCAGCGTTCCTTTTGCTCCGGAAGGGGAGTTTGCAGCCTGGGACAGGGAAAACAAGTTTTTCTTCAACGGACTGAGCGTAACCATTCCGGAAGGGGCTCTGTACCGCAACGCCTTCTTCAGCGCCCGGAAGGTTAGTGAAGAATATGCTCCGCAGAAGAATGTCCCTGCGATGAGTGCCCTCTGGAGCATCGGAGACGGGGAAATTCCTTTACATAAGTCCTTTACTATGACTCTGAAGTGCAATATTCCCGCTGCATATCTGTCCAGGGCCGTGGTGGCGAGGGTTGGCCGGGGCGGTTCGCTTTCATCCATTGGAGGCACAGTTAACGCCCTGACAAATGAAATGACCGTGACAGCAGGCTCGTTTGGCAGATTCTGTGTCACTGCAGACGTGACTTCTCCCGAGATTTCCTTCAAGTTCAAGGAGGGGGCGGTTATCAAGGCTCAGTCCATTAAGATCGAGATAAAGGACCGCCTTTCAGGCATAAAGGAATTCCGCTTCGAGATAGACGGACACTGGGTTGTGGCCCCTCTGGACGGCAAGACGGCCACAGTTGAGATACCTTTGGCTGATGCGAGGATTTCTAAAGGCAAAAAGCACCGACTGAAGGTGGCCGTTGAGGACAATGTGGGCAACAAGGCGGTAGAATACAGAAATTTCATCTGGTAACAATATGAAAAAGGTATATGACTTTGAAAACGGCGTGGACATTATCGGTCTGATGAGCGGTACTTCCCTGGACGGGTTGGATATCTGTCTCGTCCGTTTCTTCTTCAAGGACGGCAAATGGAGTTACAAGACCCTCTATGCAGAGGACGAGCAATATCCCGCCGACCTTAAGGCCAGGCTCTCCCGTGCCCAGATGATGAACGCCGAGGAATATGCCCTGCTGCATTCGGACTACGGCCTGTATCTGGGTGAAAGGGTCAAGGCTTTTATGGAAAGGCACTCTGTCAGGGATGTTGCCGCCATAGCTTCCCACGGCCAGACGGTGTTCCACCAGCCTCATCTCAGGTTCACCGGCCAGATAGGGAGCGGCGCAGGCATCGCAGCAGTAAGCGGAGTGGACACGATCTGTGATTTCCGCACCACAGACGTGGCTCTCGGAGGCCAGGGAGCACCTCTTGTACCAGTCGGTGACAGAAATCTCTTCGGTGAATATGACTATTGCCTGAATATCGGAGGTTTCTCCAACATTTCCTCAGAGGGAGTCAAGGACGGGCGCCAGGTCAGGGTTGCCCACGACATTTCTCCTGTGAACTATGTCCTGAACCATTATACCCGTACCATCGGCCTTGATTACGACAGGGACGGGGAGATTGCCCGAAGCGGAAGCATACATCGCGATCTTCTGAAAAAACTCAACAGCCTTCCGTTCTATTCCATGGAAGGTCCTAAGTCCCTTGGCCGGGAGTGGGTGGAAAACGAGGTCATTCCTCTCATAGAGGCTGCCAGGAAGGAAGACGGGAATCCTCTTACCCTGGCGGACAAACTGGCCACCTTCACCGAACATGCAGCCTATCAGATATCCCTGAACGTGGTCCAGAAAGGGGCAGAGAAGGCTAAGGTCCTTACAACAGGCGGAGGGGCCTATAACAAATATCTTCTGGAAAGGATGCGTTTCAACGCTCCCCATGCCCAGTTCGTAGTTCCGGATGACATTACCGTGAAGTTCAAGGAAGCTCTGATATTCGCTTTTCTGGGAGCCTTGTATCTGGCAGATATGCCAAACTGCATGAGCAGTGTGACAGGAGCCGAATACGACTGCATAGGAGGCGCATTATATAAAGCCGGGCGATAGAAAAGCTTTTTCTTCAGATATTTTTGGAAGTTTGCAAATAAGTTGTATTTTTGCAGTCCCAAAACCGAAGGCAACCTCTTGTATAGGCCAAGGCGGCCGTAAGACACTGTAGAAATGGTTGATAGTGCTTTTGGTACAATGTTGCCGTTAAAAATTTAAAAGAAATGGACTTAATTAAAGTAGCTCAGGAGGCATTTGCCGGCGAGAAAAAAGAGTTCCCTGCTTTCAAGGCAGGTGATACCGTAACCGTTACCTACAAGATCAAGGAGGGTGACAAGGAGAGACTTCAGAACTTCAAGGGCGTATGCCTGCAGAGAAGGGGAGCCGGCCAGACCCAGACCTTTACGGTAAGAAAGATTTCCAACGGTGTAGGAGTTGAGAGGATATTCCCTCTGAATTCACCTTTCATCGAGAAGATAACCGTAGATAAGGTAGGTAAGGTAAGAAGGGCAAGAATCTTCTATCTGCGCGACCTGACCGGTAAGAAAGCTCGTATCAAGGAGAAGAGCTTTGCACGTAAGGAAGCTAAGGAGGAGTAAAATCCCCCTAATCTGGCTCCGTAGCTCAATTGAATAGAGCATCTGACTACGGATCAGAAGGTTGCAGGTTTGAGCCCTGCCGGAGTCACTTAAAAACCCCGTTTGACAAACATCAAACGGGGTTTTCTTATTCCTGCTAATCGCTTTCTTCCAGTTCAAATATGGATTCGGCGGGTTTCCCGAAGTATCTGGCAATCTTGAATGCCAGGACTGCGGAGGGAACATACCCTCCCGCTTCAATGGAATTGATGGTTTGCCGGCTCACGCCTACAGCGGCGGCCAGATCCTGCTGGGTGATGTCTTTGATCGCCCGTTCAACTTTGACAGTATTCTTCATCGTGCTTCCCTCCTGATGTGACGCATCGTGAAATTAAACTTAAGGATGTATACCAGGTAGAAAAGATAGAGCGCGATCAGGGCAAAGCTCAGGAAACTGAGTCCCATGATGAACAGAATTCCTAAAGCCAGGATGGCTGAAGTGAACCACAGGCTCCATACGAAGGACTGCATCCGGACGTGGGCGGTCATTTCATCTTCGTCCTTTTCGCGTGACAAGGCAATAAAGCATAGTGAAACAAGCAGCCCCATCATACCTACCTCTGTCAGCAGGTTGGCGTCCCCGGTATAGAAGAGTTTGTCTCCGAATGCTATCCAGGGAACCATAATCTCCGGAAGCCCGGCGTCAAACAGAAGGCATAGACATAAGGCGGCAAAAGGCAGAAACATCCACATGCCTACTTTCTTGTAGGTGTAGGGAAGAAGATAATTACGTGTTTTCATAAAGCATACGTTTTAATCGTTTAGCAACGCAAAAGTAAAAATAACTTTCCAAAATGTCAAGTAAATTTTACATTATTTTTCAAATAGATAAATTCCTTTGTATTTAGATTTCTCTGCAAAAACTCTACAATCAATATTTCAAACCCCTACAAATTGGGCATACAACTTATTTATGTAGGGTTTTGAACTCTACAAGGTGTATTTCGCGTGTTCTATTTGCATATATTTGTATCTGGAAAACCAAAATATAAATAGGTATGGGTTTGACAGAAATTTTTTCAAGGAAATCGGCAAGGCTGGAAAAGAGCATAGGAGGGTTGATGGAAACAGTGGACCAGTCTCTGCTGGTATTCAAGGAAGGTGTCAAGAATTATCTGTACGGGGACGAGGAAAGTTTTGCTGAGAATCTTGCCAAGATGGCGTCTCTGGAAACGGAGGCCTCCTCCAGAATCAAGGAAATCGAGAATATCCTGTACTCAAGAGGATATCTGATCCGTTCCAGGGGAGACATCATGAGACTTCTGGAGAGGTTCGACCACATTTTCATCATAATCAGCACGGACCTGATCCAGTTTGAGATAGAGTCTCCGAAGATTCCTTCAGAACTCAAGAGGGAGTTTGTAAAGCTCAGCGAGCTGGCTGCCATGGCCGCCGAGAGCACTATTCCCGGAACCAACGCATACTTCACATCTCCCAAAAATGTAGCGGAAACCACGGCTCAGGTTTATTTCTACGAGAAGGAGGCAGTGAAACTGTCCCAGTCCATAAAGAGAACAGTTTTCCACGATATGGATAATCTCAAGCTCAGCGAAAAGTTCCACCTTCGTTATTTTGCCCTTCATATCGAGGATCTTTCAAAAGCTGCCGTAAAGGTTGCCGAGCAGCTTTCCGTAATGACAATCAAGCGCGCCCTATAAATGGATAGTCTCCTGTACATAATCCTTTCCGTTGTTTTTGCCGGTACGATGCTGATGCTGCTGGACCTGCCTTATGTCAGTGGCAGCATACTGGCTTCCGGCGCTGGGGAGAGGATAGCTGTCAGGATTCTGATTCCGGTTCTTTTGCTTGGCGGTATTGTACTGCCGGTTCTCTCTCCGGAGCATTTCACCCAGATGACACAGGGGCTTATGAAGCCGGAGGCTGTCTGCAATGTACTCCCGGTGGGGATAGCTACTGCAGTTACAGCGGTAATTATCCTGGGATTCAGCCGTTATGCTGCAGTTCCGTTCGCCTTTGTGGCGGCTGTGGCCGGAATGGGGCTTGCCTGCGGAGGCTCTCTGGATTTTGCAGATGTGCTGCCTTATGTTTCCTCCTGGATTGCGGCTCCGCTGGTTTGCGCATTGGTGGCAGCCGGCATTTACAGCATTTTTGCGGCTACGGGGAGGAGGCGTGAGTCTCATTTTGCAGTTACGGAGGGACGGTTCCTTTCCGCGGCGACAATAGTGGCTTTCTTACTGGCCATTGCCGCGGCTGTGAACAATTCCATTGTGTTTACCTTCCTGCCTTCAGGCCTGGGGGAAAATGCAATTTGGGTGGTTGCCGGTTCGGCTCTGGCTATTCTGCCTTTCGTTTTCCGTCACGTGACCATGAGCAAATGGTACATCGCGGATTATGAACTGGATACTAATCCACAGGCCATCATCAGCCTTATGCTGAGCATGTTGGTCTGCTTTGTCCTTTTCACCAGCCCGGCCCCGCTCCGCCTCGGGCTTGCAGCAACCCCGCTTCCGGCCGGAACGCTTTATCTGGCCGCCCTGGCTGGGATAAGCCTGCGCAGCAAACGTACCCTGGTGGACGGGCCGATTCTTCTGAAAGGAATCATATCTTCTTACATATCACCTCTTCTGGCCTTCCTCCTGGCCTTTTCTCTGGGAAGGATAATGGACGGAGAGCTGACCGGGACATTCATCGTCTTGGGTATCATAATACTGATAGCCGGGGTGATTGTCTATATGAGGGTCCAGAGCCAGAGGATAATCAATCAGCAGATTGCCAGGGCTCACGAGCAGCAGGTGTATTCCACCAGGAAATCCCTCTCAGCTCTTGAAGTCAGGGCGGAGATGACCGAGAAAGACCTTCTGAACAAGCTGGATATCAAGCGTAAGGAACTTGTAGACTTTGCAGTTGGCATCAGCGACCAGAAAGAATATATGGAGAATGTCCTGGAGCAGCTCAAGCAGGTCCGCTCCACCAAGGACGGTGCGGAAAAGGATGCCAGGACAGATGCCCTCCTGCGGTCACTTCGGGAGAGAATGTACTTCACAAGGGAGATGAATGACTTCTACACCCGAAGCGAAGAGCTCCACAAGGACTTCAACGAGAGATTGGCTGAGAGTTTCCCTAAGCTTACGGAAAACGAGCGTAAGCTAGCTAACCTTCTCAGACAGGGCTTTTCCAGCAAATATATCGCATCGCTGATGAACATAACCCCTAAAAGCGTGGAAATAAACCGCTACCGCCTGAGGGCCAAGCTTGGTCTGGCGCGCAGCGAAAACCTTATAAATTTCATTAAATCAATTTAATTTTATTAACACACCTTTAATTAACTACTATGCGTAAAACATTATTATTACTGGCGATTTCCCTTCTGGCAGTCCAGACAGTATTCGCCCAGGAGAAAGTAAAGCGCAACCAGTACGGAGTAGCCGTTCAGTCTGACAGACTCGACGTTGAGGCTCAGGACGGTATTTTGGTTTTTGAATCTCCGACCAGCGCTTACAAACTCTGGTTTGACACCCGTATCCAGGCCGACGGAGCAGTTTTCTTCGGTCAGGACAAGGACTATGACAACATTGGAAACGGAGTAAGCATCCGCCGTGCCCGTTTTGCCATCAAAGGCCAGATCAACGAAAGTTGGTATGGTGAGTTTGATATGGACCTTGCAGACGGTCTGATTGAACTCAAGGACGCTATCGTTCGTTACACAGGCGTTCCAAACCTGGATCTTCAGGTAGGTAACTTCAAGGAGAACTTCTCTTTGAACCGCAACACAACTTCCCGTTATCTGCAGTTCATGGAAAGACCTATGGTTACTTCCGCTCTGGCTCCAAGCCGTCATCTCGGTATCAACGCCAAGTATGCAAAGGACTGGTTCTGGGGATCTCTGGGAGCTTTTGCCCAGGAGGTTGCAGGAGCTGAGGAAATCGGCTATGTTCAGGACAACAACAAGGACTACGGCCGCAACACCGGTTACTCAATCACCGGTAAGGTTATTTTCCGCCCTCTTTACAAGATGCAGGATGCCAGCCTCCATATCGGTCTGGCAGGATCTTACCGCAGGGCTCTTACCAGCGTAGACCCTAAGGAGTATGGAGCTTACAGGGCAAGTGCACGTAACTCCACCAGCATCAACCGCAAGAAGTATCTCGACACTGACCTTCTTCCTGGCTATGACCACAATTTCCTGTGGACAGTAGAGCTTGCAGGTCACTATCAGGGACTCCGTTACGAGGCTGCCTACATCGGTGACAACGTTCATTTCAAGAAGACTGCAGCAGACCCTACCACCAAGAACTTCGGCGGATGGTACGCTCAGGCAGGTTACCTTCTGTTCGGCGGAAGCCAGAACTATGACGCAAACGGCGGTAAGTACACCAAGATTACCCGCGGCCGCAAGTGGGGTGACATCGAGCTCTGCGCACGCTACGAGTACTGTGACCTTAACTACAAGAACGTTTACGGTGGTTCAGCCGAGGCTTATACCCTGGGTCTTAACTGGCAGGTAAACAACAACGTGAAGATCGTTGTCAACTATCAGTACAACAACAACGACCGTTATGCAAACGGAAAGAACAAGCTGTTCGTAGGCCACGATGCAGGCGGCAACCCTACAAAGGATTACACAAAGGTTGTTGAAGGCAAGAACAAGGCCGGTGTAGACTACCATATGATTGGACTTCGTTTCGAGATTGACTTCTAAAATTGACACAGATTATGAAAAAGTTTTTTATAGCAGCATTCGCAATGCTTTTCGCATTCAGTTCTTGCGTTAAGGACGAGCTGTATCCTATACCGACAATTTCTGAATTATCAAATACAATCGCTTACGACGAGACAGAAGACGTGACCGTAACGGCCCTCGTTTCTGCTCTGGTTCCGGTAAATGAGGTAAATCTTTTCTACAAGGCAGGCAGCTCATCTGTTGCCAAGGTCAAGATGGAAGGACTCGGCGAGTACTTCAAGGGAGTCATCCCTGCACAGCCGATGGGTACCGAGGTAACTTATTATGTTGAGGCAACAACCGATGGCGGTACAGCCACATCCAAGGAGGGTTCATACACCGTAGGAGTTATTCCTATCGACTTTACTCCTCTGAAACTCAACGAGCTTAACGGTAACGACAAGTTCATCGAGATCGTAAACACCGGAAAAGAGGCTATCAACATCAAGGGTATCAAGATTTACAAGGATACCAAGGATGTCTGGACCGGTCCTAACCGCGAGCTTGCTCCAGGCGCATTCCTGCTTCTGTACAGCGAGGATGTTGTTGTTGCCGGTGGCCCTCAGGAAGGCTATGATCCTGAACTGGTATTCGGTTCTGGTCTGTCTGCAAAGAAGGCCGTCAGGGTTCAGCTCAACGACCCTGTAGGCAATCCTCTGGATGACTTCAACCTGGTAACCGTGGCCAAGACCGCTCCTGCTTCTTACAGCCGCGTTCCAGACGGATCAGGAAACTGGTTCTACACTCCTGCAACTCCAGGCGCAAAGAACTCTACAGATAAATCTGACCCTGTAACCGGACTTATGTAATTCTTAAATATTCAACGATATGGCAGAATTAAAGATCGGTGAAATAAGCAAGCCTAGGTTTGAATTCCGCAGCTTCGGCCAGTGCTTCTGCAAGGCTCATCAGAGAATGGCACGTCTTTCCGCTCCCGTTCCAGAGAAGGTTTGGGAGAGGCAGAGCGACGAGATTTACATCATCTCCGCAAAGAACGACATCAACAACACCAAGATCCGTGACGGCAAGATGGACATCAAGACTTTTGTCCAGAGTGTTGACGGTCTTGAGCAGTGGAACCCTCTGATGAAGGGCGAATTCCCTATCAGCCGCGAGGTTCTGGAGAAGGAAGTCTTCCCTGCATTCATGGTCGAGATGCCTGCCCTTACAAAGGACACCTACACCTATGAGGAGTTCATCGCGATGGTAAAGGCCAACCCAGACCTTGCTGCAGTGAGAGTACACAAGCAGAGATTCGGATATATGGTCAACAACACCATCTGCGAGGTCGGAAATGTCCTGATCAACGGTGCAAAGGTTGTGACAATCAACTCAGAGTCTACCGAGATCGAGGATATCAAGAAGACCATCAAGGACGTGGGTCTCGAGGGCGTTGAGAACATCAACTACCTCCAGGCTATCAAGCGCGTTATCGGAATGAGTGACAAACCTCTGGCAAACGAATAGTTATGGGACAGGAAATAGAACGCAAATTCTTGGTAAAAGGCGACTTCAAAAACGCCGCCTTCAAGGCTACGCGCATCACTCAGGGATACCTTTGCAGCGTTCCTGAGAGAACTGTTCGCGTAAGAGTAAAGGGCGACAAGGGCTTCATCACCATCAAGGGCATCGGTTCCGACAGCGGAGCCAGCCGCTTCGAGTGGGAGAAGGAGATTCCTGTTGCTGAGGTTCAGGATCTTCTGAAGATCTGCGAGCCTGGCGTAATCGACAAGACCCGCTATCTGGTCAAGGCTGGAGAGCACACTTTCGAGGTTGACGAGTTCTACGGAGACAACGATGGACTCACCGTTGCCGAGGTAGAGCTTGGAAGCGAGAGCGAGGCTTTTGACAAGCCTGAGTGGCTGGGTGAAGAGGTCACCGGAGACGTCAAGTACTACAACTCCATGTTGATGAAGAATCCATACAAGAACTGGAAGTGATGGATGTTCTAGACATGAACAACTACAAGATCGAGAAGCTGCCGAAGATGCAGAAATCCGGCTTCGAGCGGACTATGCAGCGCTTCGGCGGCCCTCTCGCTATCTTGGTGTTCATTCTTTTGTACTATGTGGTCAAGATTCCTTTCCTGGACAATCTTGACACTGATTCACTTACAGGTGCTGCGTCCAAGAGGCTGGGAGAGCTCGGAGTGGGTGACTTCATCCGGGCGAACTATGCGATGCTGGCCATATTCGCGGCTGCTATCGTGCTGTGGATAACGGAAGCTATTCCTAATTATCTGACATCGCTGATAGTGATACTCGCGATAGTATTGACCAACATCACAACCGACAAGACGGCATACGCCCAGCTCGGACATCCTGTGATGTGGCTGAACATTCTCTCGTTCGTGCTTGCCTCCATGCTTGTGAAGACACAGGCGGCCAAGCGTTTTGCGCTCTGGTTCGTGCTGAAGTTCGGCAAGAGTGCAGGTGGAGTGATTTTCAGCTTCATCATAATAAACCTTGTGCTTTCCGCATTCATTTCGGCCACTACGGCAAAGGCCGCTATCCTGCTTCCTATCATGATGGTGATTTGCGCCATCTATGGAGCAACCGGCGGAGCAAACCGCAATAACTTCGGCCGAAACCTGATGCTCCAGAACCTTTTCCAGATTAATCTGGGAGCCAATGCCTTCCTTACCGGTTCCGGCGCCACCCTGCTTGCAGGAAGCCTGATTGCCGGAGCGATGGGCATAGGTTCATTCAGTTATCAGGACTGGTTCAAGGCAGCCTTCCCGATGAGCGTCATACTTATTCTCATCGGATGGTTCGTGGGCACCAGGATAATCTTCCCGATGAAGAAGGAAGAGACCAAACCTCAGATTCCGGGAGGTATGGAAAGGCTGAGGGAAGAACTCAAGGCTATGGGCAAGATGAAAGGCGAGGAATACAAGGCAATTGCCATCTTCCTGTGCGTACTCATACTTTGGGCTACGGACAAGCAGCACGGAATCAACCAGACAGCCGTGGCTTTCATTGGTGCCGTTGTGGCTCTGATGCCAAAGATTGGAGTGGTCAAGTGGAACGAAGTCGATATCCCTTGGCATTTGCTCCTGTTCTCGGCCGGAGCCTATACTCTGGGTGCCGGTCTGGACGCCACAGGTCTTCCTGGAACAGCCGTAAATGCGGCATTCGCATCTTTGGGTATCACTGCACAGACCCCATACTGGGCTTTGTATATGATACTTACGAGCACGATGCTGCTTAGCGCCCTGATTTTCCAGAGCAAGACCATGCAGACGCTGATTTTTGTTCCTATTGCAATTGGCGTGGCTCAGAGTTTCGGCTATCCGATAATGAGCCTGGCGTTCCCGATCGCGATGCTGGTAGGACACGTTTACGTGCTTCCTTTCAACAGCAAGCCGGCGGCACTGCTCTACACGACCAACCAGTACAGCTGGAGCGACACTTTCAAGTATGGCATCGTGATGATGTTCATCAGCTGGCTGATGATCCTTCTCTGGGGCCAGACCGTCCTTCATTGGTACGGCTATACCCCGGGATTATTTTAAATTATTATATACAAAGGCATTATGACAATCGAGTGGAATTATATACTGAGAATTTTCATCGCGGGACTTCTAGGAGGTCTAATTGGATTTGAAAGAGAGATGAGAGCTAAGGAGGCCGGCTTGCGCACGCACTTCGTAGTGGCATTGGGCAGCGCCTTGTTCATGATAGTCTCCCAATTCGCTTTCAAGGGCCAGCACGATGAAGCCCGAGTGGCAGCTCAGGTAGTTTCAGGAATCGGTTTCATAGGTGCCGGAGTCATTATCTTCCAGAGAAATGTGGTCCGCGGTGTAACAACCGCGGCCGGTCTCTGGGTAGCTGCAGCCATAGGCCTTACCTGTGGAGCCGAGATGTATTCACTGGCGATAGCAGCTGCTTTGTTCACCATTATTTGTCTTGAAGCAATGCATTTCATTACACACAGGTTCGGAGAGAAAGCTCTTACGATCAACATCACATCCCCGACAAGTGAGCAACTCTCCGGAATAATCAAGTCCATCAAGGATATGGGAGCGGATATCCAGCTCCTTACCGTAGCTGACAATGTTGCTACTTTCCAGCTCCACGTAAAGCAAAAAGAGTATCTGTCCACAATAGACAAACTCCTTCTGCTTTGCAAGGGTCTGAAGCTGGAAATTTCCTAATTTAGCAGCATGAAAATCAGGAAAGCGCTTCTTTTATTATTTGTCGTTTCAATTTTTAGCAGCATTTCTGCCCAGGACAGGGAAGATGTGCTGAAACCTTCTGACGGCTACCATTGGCCGTATGACAAGGTTGTGCTCGAGAAACTGGACCGGTGGCAGGACCTGAAGTTCGGAGTCCTGATGCACTGGGGCATTTACTCCGTGCCTGGAATCATAGAATCCTGGAGCATCTGCAATGAAGACTGGATCAGAAGGCCAGAAGGAAGCGTGTATGAAGACTACAAAAGGTGGTACTGGGGTCTCGGCGATGAATTCAATCCCACAAAGTTCAATCCTGAGCAGTGGGCTGAGGTGTTTTCCCGGGCAGGGATGAAGTATATGATCTTCACCACCAAGCACCACGACGGCTTCTGCATGTTTGATTCGGAGTATTCAGATTACGGAATTGCTCACGGACCTTTCAAGGATAATCCCAAGAAGGATGTTGCAAAATATGTCTTTGACGCTTTCCGCTCTAAGGGTTTTATGACAGGGGCGTATTTCTCCAAGCCTGACTGGCACCACAAGGGTTTCTGGAACCCTTACTACGCCACTCCTGACCGCCATCCGAACTATGACATCAAAAAGCATCCGGACTGGTGGCAGAGTTATGTGGAATACACTCAAAACCAGCTTAAAGAACTTACCGGCGGCAGGTACGGCAAACTGGACATCCTCTGGCTGGACGGCGGCTGGATAACGGGTGATGCAGTGGGCATCAACGAGATACTTCCGGACGCCAGGAAGGTCAGCCCCGGCCTTATATGCGTAGACCGCACAATCAAAGGCCCCAACGAGAACTACCAGACTCCTGAGCAGTCAATCCCGAAAACTCAGATAAACCATCCTTGGGAATCCTGCATCACCCTGACAGACAGCTGGGGATGGGTTCTTGACGGAAACTTCAAGTCATCAAGGAAAGTTATCGGCATTCTCTCAGAAATCGTGGCAAAGGGCGGATGCCTGGTCCTGGGAGTCGGCCCCACTCCGGAAGGCCTTATAGAAGACAAGGCCATCGCGATACTTGACGAAATAGGGGAATGGCTCAACCGTTGCGGAGAGGCGATCTATTCCACCCGCATCGCAGAGCATTACAATGAAGGAAACCTTTGGTTTTCAAAATCAAAAGACGGCAAGACCGTCTATGCTGTTTATGCCCTCGAGGACGGAAAGGAGCTTCCTTCAGAGATTTCCTGGAGCGGAAATATTCCTAAGGGAAAGGTTACAGTCCTCAACAATGGGAAAACGGTAAAGCCTGTAGTTAAAGACGGGAAGGTTACCGTAAAGTTGCCGAAAGGCCTTTCGCAAGAACCTGTTGCATTAAAGTTTTAAGTATGAAAAAGATATTGGCCATAGTTTCCGTGACTCTTGCTTTTTTTGCCTGCGGCAAGGGCGGAAATGTCGAGAGTTACACTGCTTTTCTTCTCGATAACATGAGCAGTGCCGACAAAGTTATATACCCGGAGCAGTTCTGGAAGGATAATGTATCAAAGACCTTGGAGGTGAGAAAGAAGATGGGCTGGAAGATCTCAGAAAGAGACTTCAAATACTTTGTTCTTCCACTGAGAGTCAACAACGAGAATCTGGACGATTTCCGCACCGTGTGGGCTGACAGCCTTTGCTCAAGGGTAAATGGAATGACGATGGAGCAGGCCATATTGGAAATAAACCATTGGTGCCACGAGATGGCTACCTACGCTCCGTCCGATGCCAGGACTTCGTCTCCACTGGCCACAATCCGCAAGGGCCTCGGAAGATGCGGAGAGGAATCCGTGCTTACGGTTTCCGCCCTGAGGGCCGTGGGAATCCCGGCCCGCCAAGTCTATACTCCGAGGTGGGCTCACACGGATGACAATCACGCCTGGGTGGAAGCCATTTCGGATGACGGCAAGTGGCATTTCATCGGAGCCTGCGAACCTGAGCCTAAACTGGACATGGCTTGGTTCAACGCTCCGGTTTCAAGGGCTATGCTCCTGCATACCAAGGTGTTCGGGAAAGACTACGACGGTCCGGAGGAGGTTATCCAGAAGACTCCTGCCTATACGGAAATCAATGTAACTGCCAATTATGTCCCTGTTGCAAAGAGAGTTGTAACCGTAGTGGATGAATCCGGAAATCCGGTTGAAGGTGCTGAGGTATCTTTCAAGATTTACAACTATGCCGAGTTCTACACAGTTGCCACATATAGGACAGACCAGAAGGGGCAGTCATCACTTACCACCGGGAAAGGGGACATGCTGATAATGGCTTCCAAGGGCGACCGTTTCGGCATAGGGAAGACATTGAGTGACAGCATCGAGATTGTCCTGGACAAGATCTCCGGTCAGGGGTATTCCTTTGATTTTGATATAGTTCCTCCTGCCGAGAACCCAATTCCATCCTCCGCGACCGAAGAAGAAGTCGCCGAGAACAAGGCAAGGTTCGAGAAAGAGAACCAGATGCGTGAGGCAAGGCCTAAGGGAAACCAGGCTGTGATATACTCTTTCTGGGAACTTGCTGACAGTAGCGCACGCATTCCGCTTTATTCAGGCATTATGCAGTCTTTGTCTGCCAAAGACATGAATGACGTTACTTTGGATGTTCTCACCGATGCCTTAGGGCACGCTGAGGAGCCGTTTAACAAATATGTCCATTGTCCGAGAATCGAGATGGAATTCCTTTATCCGTTCTTTGCTGAAATCGGCCAGGGGCTTGAATTCCAGTCTCCTTCAGAGATAGCCAAATGGGTTGACGGGAATATTGCCGTGGACAGCACGGATAATCCGCAGCGGCTCAGGATACCTCCGGTTTTTGTCTGGAGAAGCCGTCTGGCAGACCCTCTTTCAAAGGACATTTTCTTTGTTGCCCTGTGCAGGACCAAGGGATTCGAGGCCAGGATAGATGAAGCTACCGGCAAGGCACAGTACAAGGAAGGGGAGGAATGGATAGACCTCCATACCGGGGTGAAGGCTCCACAGGGAGCTCTTGCAGTTCAGAATAACGACAAGTCCGATCCACTCTACTACAGGCATTTCTCCATATCGAAGGTTGACGGCAGCAAGGCCGTGCAATTGGCTCTGGACGAGAATGTTGATATACCTTTGAGCAAGATGTTCGCTCCGTCTTATCCTCTGGACTGCGGATACTATATGCTGACAACCGGCAACCGGATGGCGGACGGAAGCGTCCTTACGCATATAGAGTTCTTCCCGATAGAGGAGAACAAGACAACCGAAACAGCCTTTGTTTTCAGGCAGTCCGACAACAAGGTTTCTGTCATCGGCTCGATGGATCCGGAAAAGAAGTTCCTCAGGGACGGCAAGGAAGTCTCCATCCTCAGCCAGACCGGAAGGGGATATTTCCTGGTCTGCTGCCTTGGTTATAAGGATGAACCTACCACTCACGCCGTCAGGCAGTTGACCTCAATCGCCGAGGATATCAATTCCAAAGGACTTAAGGTAGTTGCCCTTGGACAGGCGCAGCCAAATGGATTGACAGGTCTAATAAACGGCACAGACAAAGATGATTCGATAAGGAAGATGCTTGCCTCCGGGTGCAAGAAGGATGGAAGTCCTCTTCCTGTGATTGCCCTCTGCGACAGTTTCGGAAAGATTGTCTATTATTCTCAGGGTTACAACACTTCTTTGGGAGAGGAACTAAAGAAGACTCTGGCGGCATTAGAATAAACTTGTGCCATGAAATTGAGGGGCCTTGGAATCAAGGGCTATCTGCCTGAGGTTCTGAGGCCTTATTCCTTTGCCCGCTATGACGGTTATTCTGCCGGATGCCTGTTCCACGAGCTTTGCAATGTTGAATCTTCCGGCATACGCATCTTCCATATTTCCGGAAGTCAATAGGTGAGTGCAACCCAGTGAAATGATATCCTCCAGCGCCTTTTCCGGATTACGGACCTGGTCGAATGCCCTGTGGAAAGTGACAGGCTTTCCTGAAGCAGCCGTCATCAGTTTTTTCATTGCTGGGATATCTACTTCATTGTCAGAAGTAAGGCATCCGAATACATATCCGTTTATATCCAAATTCTTGAAAGACCAGATGTCTTCAATCATCCGGTTAATTTCATCCTCAGAATAGACGAAATTCCCGCCTCTTGGCCGTATCATCACGTTAATTGGAATCGTTGAAACGGAAAGAGAATCCACAAGTAGCTGCTTGGATGGTGTAATTCCTCCAAGATCTATTCTCTCGCAGAGTTCAATGCGGTTTGCTCCGTTGTCGCAGGCATTCTTGACCTCATCCAGATTCGTGCAGCAGCTTTCCAGATACATATTCACTTACAAAAAAGACCGAAAATCATTCGGTCTTTCGTGCCCAGGACAAGAGTCGAACTTGCACACCATCGCTGGCACTAGTCCCTGAAACTAGCGTGTCTACCATTCCACCACCTGGGCAATCAGGGAGTGCAAATATACAACTTTTGCCGGAATAACAATCTTTTTTTGAGTATATTCGCATCACTATATGGATACTGCACCTATTTTCAACGATATATCAGGAAACTACGACCGTTTCAACCATCTTTTTTCCATGAACATAGACAAAAGCTGGAGGAAAAGCTGTGCCCGATGTGCATTCAGGATAGCCTTGGATCTGGCAGTTTCAAGGGGAGTGGAGGTCTCGGCGATAACAGTGCTGGATCTGGCCTGCGGGACTGGAGATCTGAGCATTGCGCTGGCAAAGAAAGGGCTGAGTGTGGTTGGGGCGGATATCTCCGAAGGGATGCTGGAAGTCGGAAAGAAGAAGATAGAAGCGTTGTGGAAGAAGAAAATGACAAGATATCCGAAGCCGGAGCTGAGAAAGGGAGACGGAGCAAGCCTTCCGTTTGAAGACGGTTCGATAGATATAGTGACAATAGGCTACGGCATAAGGAATTTCGATGACAGGCCATCGTCGCTGAGGGAGATTATGAGGGTGCTTTCTCCGGGAGGGGCGCTGCTGATCCTGGAGTTCGGGCAGCCGAGAAACGCTTTTATGAGGTTTTTCTACAAGCCTTATTTCAAGTATGTGATTCCCGGAATGGCATCGGCCCTGACAAAAGGAAAGGACAAGGCGGCATACACTTACTTCATTAATTCAGTGGAAAAATTTCCTAAATTTGAAATGTTTTGCAGAGAACTGTCTCAAGCTGGATTTGCAGATACGGGCTTTAAGAGCCAGACCGGCGGGATTTCCGTTCTCTACAGGGCTTTCAAACCGATAGGGGAATGATTCTGTTTTCTTGGCATACGTTCTGGCCTGTTTTGTCGGCTATCCTCTACGCGATGAATATGCTCATCGCCCTGTATGCCTCTGTCTCCATGATTCTCAGGAAACAGGATCCTGTCAAGACACTTTCCTGGACGGCGGTTATGGTCCTGCTGCCTTATCTGGGTATAATACTGTATCTAACGTTCGGGCAGAACTATCGCAAGAAGAAGATGTTTTCCAGAAAAGGCTTGGCCGACCTCAAGACCAGACAGGAAATCTGCGCGGACGAGAAGGATGCCCTGGACTCTTTCCCGGAATTCCTCTCCGGAGATATGGCACAGTACCGGAAACTCATATACCAGAACCTTAGGAACAGCTATTCCCTGATTGATTTCAACAACGAGATTGAGTTCTTCTTTGACGGGAAGTCGGCTTTGGATTCCATGTATGACGCTATGCTTCGGGCCGAGCATCACATTCATCTGCAGACATATATACTGGAAGATGACCGTATCGGGAACAAATTCATCTCCCTGCTTATGGAAAAAGCCAAGAGCGGTGTGGAGGTCCGGCTGATGTATGACGATGTGGGAAGCGGAGGTATCGGAAAGTCTCTCAGGAAACAGATGAGGGCTGCCGGAATAGAGGTACTGGTGTTCTCACCGGTTCATTTCTTCATGCCGATGAGCAAGATCAATTACCGCAACCACCGCAAGGTCCTTGTGGTTGACGGAGAGACGGGCTATCTAGGCGGAGTCAACATCGCGGACCGATATTATTACGGAACCGAAGCGGGACCTTGGAGAGATACCCAGATCAAGGTCAAGGGAGAGAGTGTTTTCTCCCTTCAGGCCAGTTTCCTTCTGGACCGGTATTTTGTGCTGAACCACAGGCTTCATAACAGCAGGAAATATTATCCTGACATTAAGATCGGAAAGAAGGTCCTGCAGGGGCGTGATATCCTGTCGCAGATCATTTCATCCGGGCCTGACAGCGACTGGGCCGGAATCATGCAATGCTTCTTCACGGCAATAACTTGCGCACAGTCAAGGATATACATAGTCACTCCGTATTTTACGCCTAACGCTACCATTCTCAATGCCGTAAAGGTTGCGGCACTGGGAAACATAGATGTGCGGCTGATGATACCTCAGAGAGGGGACAGCCGGATGGCCCATTACGGAACCCGTTCCTACATAACCGAGCTGCTGGAGGCCGGGGTGAAGATTTATCTGTTCAAGGAAGGATTCAACCACTCCAAAGTCATAAGCGTAGACGGAAATATGGCTATAATCGGCTCGGCGAATATGGACCAACGGAGTTTTGAGCATAACTTCGAGGTTATGAGCGTGCTTTATGACAAGGGATGCTCGGCTAAGGTGGAAAAGCAGTTTGTGGAAGATCTTGCCCTGTGCGAAAAAGTGGAACTCGAATCCTGGAAGAAAAGGGGAGTGGGCCAAAAGATCAGCGAGAGTTTCTTCAGGCTTCTTTCTCCATTGATTTAGAATACAATAACAAACATTATCAATATGAATAAGAATTATGTAGCCGGCGTAGATATCGGCGGCCAGACAGCCAAGATCGGCATCGTTGACAGAAAGGGTAACATCCTTGCCAGAAAAGTTATCAGCACCAAGTTCGAAGATGCTGACAAGTTCATCTCTTTGCTTGCCGACAGCATCCGCGAGATGACTGCTGACATCGGGCTGGACAACATCAACGGGGTTGGAGTCGGAGCTCCTGACGGAAACTACTATACGGGAGACATTGTTGAGGCAACCAACCTTATGTGGGCCAAAGGCAAGACTGTACACTTTGCCAACGAACTAAGTAAAATGCTTGGTGGTCTGAAAGTTACAATCACCAATGATGCCAATGCCGCTGCAATCGGCGAGATGAAATACGGCGCCGCGAAGGGAATGAAGAATTTCATCGAGATCACTCTCGGAACCGGAGTGGGAAGCGGAATTGTGGTCGACGGGAAACTGGTATACGGTCACGACGGTTTTGCCGGAGAACTCGGCCACACTTGTGCCGTCAAGGGCGGAAGAGACTGCGGATGCGGCCAGAAGGGATGTCTTGAGTGCTATTGCTCAGCCACCGGCGTAGCCCGCACGGCTGTGGAGATGCTTGAAAAATCTAAGGCCCCAAGCCTTCTCCGCAAGGTTAAGAATATTACCTCAAAAGACGTGTTTGACGCGGCCGAGCAAGGCGATAAGCTGGCAATCAAGATATTCGCCGATACCGGAAAGATTATGGGCGAGAAGTTTGCGGACTTTATCCCGTTCTCCGCCCCTGAGGCAATCATCCTCTTCGGAGGGCTCACGCACGCAAAGAATTATTTCATGGAACAGCTTGTAGACGCCATGAACGAGAATGTTGTCTTCCTGTGGAAAGGAAAGGTAAAGGTACTTGTAAGTGCTCTCAGCGAGTCTGACGCGGCTATTTTAGGAGCTTCCGCTTTGGCTTGGTAAAATATCGGTGATATGAAGATAGTTTTTCTTGACGCGGCTTCCATAGGGGAAGATGTTTCCCTGGAACCAATCGCTTCTTTGGGCGAACTCGTGACCTATCCCTTCACTTCTCCGGAGCAGGTAGAGGAGAGAATCGGAGACTGTGATGTTTTGATAATCAATAAGGTGCAGATAAGAAAGCAGCAGATAGACTGGGGCAGGAACCTCAAGCTTATCTGCATAGCTGCCACCGGAACCAATAACGTAGATCTGGAATATGCCGCATTGAAAGGCATTCCGGTAAAGAACGTGGCCGGCTACTCCACAGAAAGCGTGGCCCAGGTGACTATGGCTATGCTCCTCGGACTTTCCTGCCATACCGCGTACTACGACAACAAGGTCAAGAGCGGGGAATACACAAGGGGCAACCTTGTATCTGACGTTACCCGGAAATGGGGAGAACTCAGCGGCCAGAGACTGGGAATCATAGGCCTTGGAACAATAGGCAGCCGTGTGGCCACCCTAGCGGAAGGCTTCGGGATGGAGGTTGTCTATTACGCTACCAGCGGGAAGCCTCATTCCGACAAGTACCGCAGCCTGAGCCTGGAAGAACTCCTGAAGACAAGTGACTTCATCTCCGTCCACGCTCCGCTTAACGACAGGACTAACAACCTTGTCACTTACGAAAAGTTAAAGCTCTGCAAGCCAACCGCAAAGGTTATCAACATTGGAAGAGGCGGAATCATCAATGAGGAGGATCTTGTAAAGGCCCTGAACGACAATTTGATAGAAGGTATAGGAATAGACGTCTTCTCAAAGGAACCGATTCCTGAAACATCTCCTTACCTGAAGATTGAAGACAAGACCAAGGCTATTCTCCTGCCTCATATTGGCTGGACAAGCAAGGAGGCCCGAATCCTCCTCGTCTCCAAAATCGCCGAGAATATAAAAACTGCTATTTGAGAGGGGAATCGGGTTCCTTCTTCATGTAGTTGTATTCCAGGCGGTCTACCCATCTCGGGAAGAACTTGTTGAGATATACGGTAAGTTTTCCGATAGGGGTGAGGATGACCTGTGACTTGCGCTTGTAGACTGCCTGTGTGAGTTTCTTGGCGCAGGTTTCTGCACTCATCATCTTGCCTTCCTCCCTAGGTGTCTGGCCTTGAGGGGTTCCGTCTGCGGTTAGGGCCGCAAACCTCACGTTGGAAGCGGTGAATCCCGGGGCGAAAATCAGCACATTCAGATTGTCTTTCAGATGCTCGATTCTCAATGTGTCCAGGAAGCCGTAGATGGCAAATTTGGAAGATGAGTAGCCTGTCCTGGCAGGAAGGCCCTTGAAGCCGGCAATCGAGATTACTCCCACAACCGTTCCCTTGGTTTCAAGAAGGTATGGAAGGGCGTATTTTGTGCAATAGACCGTTCCCCAGAAGTTCACGTCCATCAGCCTTCTGATCACGTCCAGTTCCAGGTCTTTGAACATTGCTCTCATTGAGATGCCCGCATTGTTTACCAAAACGTCTATTTTGCCGAACTTCTCGATAGTGCTTTCAATAAGCCTCTTGCAGTCTTCTTCCTTACTTACGTCCGTAGGGACTGCAAGGAACCGGCTGCCTTCCTGGCCTCTGTTTGAAAGCTCGCAGAAAGTCTGCTGGAGTTTGTCTGCGCTTCTTGCTGCCAGAACCACGTTCGCCCCTTCAGAGGCGAACTGACGTGCAGCGGCCAGTCCGATACCCGAACTGGCCCCTGTGATTATTACAACTTTATTGTCGAAACGTCCCATTTAGTCAATAGCCTTGTCCTGAATGTCTGTGCTTCCGCTGTAGAAGCCCTGCTCGTGCTTCTTCTTGATCTCGGCCCAGGCCTTCAGAGTGTACTCGACGTGCTCCATCTGGTGCATTTGGGTGCAGATCAGGCGGAACATTATTACTCCCTGAGGAACAACAGGATAAACGACTACAGAACAGAAGATGTTATAGTTCTCCCTGAGATCCACAAGCATGTTGGTTGCCTCAGGGACAGTTCCGTGAACGAATACCGGGGTGATACAGGCCTCTGCCGGACCAACATCGAATCCGAGATTCCTGAGTCCGGTCTGAAGAGCTCTGGCTATCTTGAAAAGATGCTTTCTCCTTTCATCTCCCTTGCGGATCAGATCGAGTCTCTTGAGGTTGCCCTCGACGAACGGCATAGGAAGGCTCTTGGCGTAAATCTGGCTGCGGAGATTGTAGCGGAGGTAGTTGATGATGTCCTTAGGACCGGCAACGAAACCGCCGATGGAAGCCATAGCCTTTGCGAATGCGCCGAAATAGAGGTCTATTCCGTCCATGCAGTGGAGTTCCTCGCTGGTTCCTCTTCCGTGCTCACCCATAACTCCGAATCCGTGAGCATCGTCGATGAGTATTCTGAACTTGTATTTCTTCTTGAGTTCAACGATCTTGTCGAGGATTCCCATTGCACCTGTCATTCCGTAAACGCCCTCGGTTACAAGCAGAACGCCTCCGCCCTGCTCTTCGGCTCTCTTGGTAGCCCTGGCCAGAACTTTCTCGCAGTCTGCAATATCGTTGTGAGCGTATTTCATCCTGTAGCCTATATGGAGTCTGAGACCATCCATGATGCAGGCGTGGCACTCCTCGTCATAAACAGCGACATCCCTTCTGGTAAGGAGAGCGTCGAGGGTGGAAATCATTCCCTGATAACCGAAGTTGAACAGGAAGGCATCTTCCTTGCACTCGAACTCGGCGAGTTCCCTTTCAAGCTGCTCGTGAAGGGAAGTGTGGCCGCTCATCATCCTGGCTCCCATAGGGTAGGCAAGACCCCACCTGGCAGCAGCCTCAGCATCAACCTTTCTGACTTCCGGATCGTTGGCAAGTCCAAGATAGTTGTTGAATGTCCAGGCAAGCATCTTCTTGCCCTGGAATGTCATATAAGGCTGGATTTCACCTTCCAGTTTCGGGAACATGAAATACCCCTTGGCTCTTTTGCGGTACTGTCCAAGCGGACCTCCCTCGTTCTGTTGTATTCTTTCAAAAATGTCCATTGTATAATAGTTTTATCTTACTCTCAGTTTTTGTCCGGCGCGGATCAAAGTGCCTTTAAGTCCGTTGAGTCTCTGGATCTTGGCAACAGTGGTGCCGTTACGGCGGGCAATTGCTCCAAGGGTGTCTCCCTTGCGTACGGTAACTGTCTTGGCTCCCTTTGCGTTCTTGGCGCTGCCCTTGGACTTTTTACCCTTGCCTTTGGAGGCTGTTCCCTTGCGGCCTTTTGATTTCTTGGAGAATTTCTGGTTCTGGTAACGGAAATTGTTTCGGGTAAGTACAAGTGTCTTATCGTTGATCTTTCCGGTATTGAAATCTATGGCGTCCCTAGGGTTGATAGGGTTGCCAAGGTAACGGAGCTCAAAGTGGAGGTGCGGACCGGTGCTTCTTCCGGTGCTGCCGCCAAGTCCAACGGCCTGACCTGCCTTGACATGCTGGCCTTCCTCCACCAGGATCTTGCTCATATGACCGTAGAGGGTTTCCAGACCGTTCTCGTGCCTTACGACAACATAGTAGCCGTAACCCCTCTTGTTGAACTTGCTGATCCTTACAACACCGTTCTCGAACGCGCTGCGGATCGTGTCGCCGATGAATACCTTGAGGTCTATTCCGGCGTGGAGCCTTCCCCATCTTCCTCCGAACTCGCTGGTTACATACTTGTATCCAGGAGATGTGTAGCTGCTGACGTCGATCCTGACGGTATCGGTCATTTCAGAAAGCTTGACGTTATATGGATTGATGGAAGCGTTTGTCCAGATATTGTACTCCTCCGGAGTGTCTGAATAATCTATGTCTTCTTCGTCATCGTCATCCTCCTCTCTCTGGATTTCCCTGGTATATTCTGCGATGTTGAAAGAACCCTCATACCTGATGCCCTTGTCAGGGACAGGAATGCCGATTTCCGGAACATAGCCGATTTCAGAGTAAATGTCTCCGTACAGTTCATCCAGGGTGTTGCCCGTAATCTCTGAGTAGGAGATGTTCCACAGCTTATCCTTAGGCATTAGCAGGTGAACAGGGATTTCGTAAGCGACCTGTGGCTCCTGCTTGCGGAAAATGCTTCTGATAGTTTCCTTGAACTTTGACTGAGAGGCTGCCTCCGGACCTGCCAAAAGCAGGAGCAGAAGCAATGCGTATATGAACTTTGCCTTTTTAAGCATCTATGTTTGCGTATTTTGCGTGCTGCTCGATAAACTCTCTTCTCGGCGGAACGTCATCTCCCATCAGCATGGAGAAGATTCTGTCTGCTTCGGCAGCGTTTTCTATATAAACCTTTCTGAGGATTCTGTGTTCAGGATCCATTGTCGTATCAGCCAGCTGATCCTGGCTCATTTCTCCCAGACCTTTGTATCTCTGGATTCTCACTGCGTTGATACCTCCAAGCTCCTCTACTATCTTGTCTTTTTCCTCATCGCTCCAGCAATAATTTGGCTTAGGCTCCTTCTGGCTCTTCTTTTCCACCTTGTAAAGAGGAGGGGTGGCGCAATAAACATATCCGTTCTTGATGAGGTCCACCATATAGCGGAAGAAGAATGTCAGGATAAGGGTGGTGATATGGGCTCCGTCCACATCGGCATCGGCCATGATGATAATCTTGTGGTATCTGAGCTTGCTGAGGTTCAGGGCCTTGCTGTCTTCTTCCGTTCCCACCGTAACTCCAAGTGCGGTGTATATGTTGCGGATGGTGTCGCTGTCGAAGACCTTGTGCTCCATAGCCTTCTCGACATTCAGGATCTTTCCCCTGAGAGGAAGCACTGCCTGATACTGGCGGTTCCTACCCTCCTTGGCCGTACCGCCTGCGGAATCTCCCTCGACGATGAAGAGCTCGCACTTGGCAGGATCCCTGTCTGAGCAGTCAGCCAGTTTATCCGGCATTCCGACTCCGCTCATTCCGCTCTTTCTCTGAACCATCTCACGGGCCTTGCGGGCAGCCTGTCTTGCCTGAGCGGCCAGAATTACCTTTTCAACGATCTTGCGGGCATCTGCCGGATTCTCTTCCAGATAGTTGTCCAGAGCCTCGCTGACGGCCTTGCTGACAGCAGAACGGACTTCGGCGTTTCCGAGCTTGGTCTTTGTCTGACCCTCGAACTGAGGCTCGGCGACCTTAACGGAAATCACAGCGGTAAGACCCTCGCGGAAGTCATCCGGAGAAATCTCAACCTTTGCCTTCTTCAGAAGATCGTTCTTGTCGGCATAGTTTTTAAGGGTGGAGGTCAGTCCACCGCGGAAACCGGTCAGATGGGTTCCTCCCTCTATGGTGTTGATATTGTTTACGTAAGAATGGACATTCTCGCTGTACTCGGTGTTGTACTGCATCGCGATCTCGATAGGGATGCCGGTCTTGTCCGTTTCAAGATAGATAGGCTTCTCGGTAAGATGAGTGCGGTTGCCGTCCAGATAAGCCACAAACTCCTTCAGACCTTCCTCGGAATAGAATACCTGCTTCTTTTCTACGGCAACTTCCTGACCGTCGTCTCCAACCTCTATATCCTTGGCTCTCTTGTCGGTAAGGGTGAGGCGAACCTTCTTGTTAAGGAAAGCCAGCTCGCGGAGCCTGGTAGCCAGGGTCTCGTAGTTGTAGACGGTTGTGAGGGTGAATATTTCCGGATCCGGACGGAACGTGATAGTTGTTCCGGTATCTGAAGTTTCGCCGATGACGCTAACTTCACACGTAGGCTTGCCTTTAGAATATTCCTGTACGAATATCTTGCCTTCCCTGTGGATTTCCGCCCTCAGGTAAATGGACAGCGCGTTCACGCAGCTTACACCCACACCGTGAAGACCTCCGGAAACCTTGTAGCTGCCTTTGTTGAACTTACCTCCCGCGTGCAGGATGGTAAGAACCACTTCCAGGGCACTGCGGTGCTCTTTCTCGTGCATTCCGGTAGGGATGCCTCGGCCGTTATCCGAAACCGTGATGGAATTGTCCTGGTTGATTGTTACGTTTATCTCATTGCAGAAACCTGCGAGAGCCTCGTCTATGGAATTGTCCACAACCTCATACACCAGATGGTGCAGACCTCTCTCTCCGATATCTCCGATATACATGGACGGACGCTTTCTGACAGCCTCCAACCCTTCAAGTACCTGAATACTTTCCGCATTGTAATTCTCCTGCGGGGCATTCTGATTCATCTCATTTTCGCTCATTTTTCCTTAAAATTAAATCCTAGCAAAATTAGGAAAAAATCAGAACTTAATCAAGAGTCCGAAGCCAATATTTATACCCTTTTCCACATACATTCCGTAGTTGATGCGGCGGGCATTCAGGAGGTTTCCTCCATTGACATATGCAGTAAAGTGATTATCAATGACATATTGTGCATAAACACCCAGGTCTGCATAGCCCTTGTACTTTATTTTCCGGCCATTGTAAAGGAAGGCGGAAGCAGGGGTGGAACTGCGGGCGTAAATCGTTGCTCCGACAAACAGTTTTTCATCCCAGTTAGCCTCCGCATAGAAGTTGGCTTCGAACGGTGCATAACCGGCCGGCTTTCCCTTAACCGCATAATCTTCAGGAGCAGGGGTGAGGATATTCAGACCGTCAACTCCAGGAATGGATCCGCCGTATTTTTCGCCGTCTGTCCAGAAAGAGAACTTGGCATCAGCCCCGGCTGCAAAACCTTCTGTCTTGTAGCCCAGCTTGCCGCCCAGGAATCCTTCGTAATGGTTGGAATATACGGCATCCAGCGGATTGCCCGCAAACTGGAGCATTCCCTTGCGGTAAGCACCTCCGAGATAGACATCGTAATCAACTTCTTCAGAAGCCTTTCCCTTTATACCGGCCTTTGTGAACAGCGGAGTTCCGCTTTCCCTGAGGTCTATCATCGGCGACAGGTATGGTGCCCTCTCAAGAAGGGATGCATAGCTGTTAATGACGTTTCCGCCGTCTGCGAGGGCGTAGGCCCAGGTCTTCTCGTCATCCATCTTGTAGGTGATGGAAACCTTCGGGGAAATGTAGCTGTGGTATTTGTCGCCTCCATCCTTGTTAGTGAAGCAGAAGCCGATCCTTGCTCCCAAATCCATGGACACGCGGTTTCTGCGGAGCCTGTAAACCAGAGTTCCTTCCAGAAGGCTCAGGTGATAATCCTGGGCATCCTTGTAAATAGCTGTCTGGGAGTTGATACCGGCTGTAACCATCGAGTATTTGCCAAGTGTAGGCCCGGCCTCGACGTTGAACTTTATCAGGTTTTCCTTCAGTTTGAGGCGGGTAGGACCAAATCCGAACTTGGCGTCGTCTGAAGTATGGGTCAGGCTGAACCTGGCATCATACCTTACGGTTCCGCAGTAGTCATCAGAATCCAGGCTATTTGCTCCAAGGGAGAATTCAAGCTGATTGTAAGTGTGTGAGAGATAGTCTTTCATGAAGCTCTTCCTGTTGAAATTCTCCATATCAAAGACAACTCCCTTCTCCTTGAATCTTGCTATATCCACACCATGGTAGTTGTTGTATGCGTTGCGGAAACCGATTCCGGCATCCATCTGGTGTTCGTCCCAAAGATGGGTGTAGGCTACTCCCGCAGTGTTCCTGACCTCCTTTGCCTGGACATTGTCGCTGAGGGCGTGAACCTTGCCGGAGGCATCCACGTCCGCAAGCTTTGTCGTTCCGTAATAGGAATCGTGAGCGGCCTTTACGGTAACGATATCAGAATTGCTTCCGGTATAAGGCTGCCACCACACTCCAAGGGTAGGGGCAAATGGGAACGATACGCCGATTTTAGCCGCAAATGACGGCACTTCAGGCTTCAGTGTGGATGAGACCTTAGCCGATGGCATCGGGGAGAAAGAATAGAGGTCTTTTATCTGCCTGTCCTGGATACGGTAGTCCATATTCAGGTCGAACTTTTTCAGAGTGTCGGAAAAGTCAATCCGAAGCGCTCCTTTCTTTGCTCCGGTAAGATCCGTTTCATAATCCTTTTTCACTTCCACCCTTCCGCCAGGATTCTGGGCGAAAGAGGCTGTAGAAAGCGCAGTGGCAAGAGCCAGCGCCATCAAAGCCTTGAATGTTTTCAGTCTTTTTCTGTTCATATCGTTGATCATCATTTCTTTTTTGCAGCTTGGGCGGCACGGGCCTTGGCGGTTTCCTTTATCTGGGCATCCGGTCCGTCATAGGAAGAGACTATGCTCTTGAATACGGCTTCCGCCTGCTCGTAGTCTTCCTGGTCATAGTAACTGTCTCCCAGGAGAAGGTATGTCCTGGCAAGCCATGTCCGGTCTATATTCTGTTCAGACAGAGCGAATACCATATTCTCCACTTTCTCGAACTTTCCTCTGTCGTATGTGTCCTTTACAAGCAGATAGGCAGCTTCGCCTCCAAATTTGTCGCTTGGATCCTCTGCGACTATCTTCAAAGGTTCAATGGCTTTGTCCGCATCTGAATTTGCCAGGAAAGATTTGGCTATGTAGTAGGCCATCTCCCTCTTGTGGGCTTTGTCTGCACTCTCCATGAATACAGACGAATTAGCGGTGATTTTGTTGTAATCCTTGGCAAGGAAAAGCATCTTTACTCCCTCCAAAGTATCCAGATGGAAGAAGGCCTCTGCCGCTCCGCTGTAATCCGCTGTCCTGGAGAGGCTTTCGGCCAGGTAATACCAGGATTTGGAAGGATTGTGGTCAGGATGCCCGGCGATGAAGGACTTGAACGCTTCTGCCGCAGCTTCGAATTTTTCTGCCAGGAATATCTGTTCTGCCGCGTTGAACAGCAGTTTTGCATTATCATCGCCGGAAGGATCGTTTCCGCCCCTTTGGGAAACCCACTTGAAGAACTCGTCCGGATTTCCTTCTTCGTTGCAGATGTTCTGGTAAGCATTCATAGCCGCCTGTATTTCTTCAGGCGAGAGGTTGCTTTCAGCCGCATTCCGGTAGCATTCCTTGGCTTTGGAGGTGTTTCCCTGATTGGAATACAGCATACCGAGTTCCATCAGGGCCCTTCCGAAATAAATGCTGTCTACAGGATTCTCCACCAGGCTTCTGAAAGCCTTTTCCGCTCCCTTGCTGTCTGAAGACTGAACCCTCGTCCTTCCGAGTTCGAACAAAAGCTCCGTGTATTGTGCCGCATCGGAATATTCGGCGGAAGCGTATTTTCCGAGAATCTCAAGTTTCTTTTTTGTATTTCCCATAAGTCCTTGGCTGATAGCCTCCTGAAGCGGAGCGTACAAAGTGCTTTTTGTCGTTGTCTGGTTCAGGGAAGCATACAGTTTGGAGGCCTGGGCAAAGTCTCTCTGCATAAATTTGCAGTCTGCCATCCTCATCTTGGCTTCAAGGGAATAGGTGCCGTTTTCTCCGGCAAGTTCAACATATTTGGAGAAATCTCGGTATGCGTTGGCTATATCCTTGAGTCTGAAGCGGGAATATCCGCTGTTGAAAAAAGACACCGGATACTCCCCGGTACCCTTGAACAGCCTTGTGGCCTGAAGCCTTTCCAGAACGTCCAGGGCATCGCGGTATTTTTCAGTGCGGAAATAACTCTCCGCCAGCCAGAAATCGGCGAGGTTGGAAACCTTTATGTCCGCATCCTGTTCAGCTGCATTGTCCAGATAGGAGGCAGCCGTTGAATACCTGCCTTCCTCCAAAAGTCCGACTCCCCGGAAGAAATTGGCTTTCTGGAGATTTTTCTTGTCGGATGCGGTAGGGGATGATATCTTTTCAAGTGCTGTTATTGCATCCTGGAAATTATTATCCTCAAGGCATTTGGCTGCAATATAGCCGTAAGTCTCATCCTGCTTTGCCTGGGAAGAAGGATACTTCTGAAGATATTCATAGAGGCGGTCCGCATTGCCCCAAAGGTCGAAGTTCAGCTTGGCATAGTTGAAAAAGGCGTCTTCCTTGACATCCGGGTTGAAATCCATCTGTGACGCTTTCTTGAAAGCCTCCGCTGCCGACACTTTGTCCTTTTCTTCTATCATGCAGCGGGCCAGGCGGTAAAGGGCGTTCTGGGTAAGGGAATCCGCATCGCCGAACTGGATGCATCTTTCAAATTTTCCAATGGCATCCCTCCAGTTCCCCTGCTCGTAGGAGAGCATTCCGGAGAAGAAATTATCCGCCTTGCTGAGTTCTTTCTGCTCAGCATAGATCTTGAAATAGTGTTCGGCATCCTCCTTAAGCCCAAAGGCGTAGGCTGATTCTGCGACAATCCTTGCAAAATGCGCTTTTTCAGCACCTTCGTATTTGTTTATATCTGCGGCATGTTCGCAAACATACAGATAATCCTTCAGCATGAAATGGCAGTCCGCCACCATCAGCGGCGCTTTAGGATGGTCTGATTTGAGGAAATAGTTCAGGGCATCGGCAAAGTTTCCTTCCTGGTACTCGGAGTAACCGTGATAGTATTGGGCCTGGCCGTACAATTTGCTCTTCTGTGGGATTTCCATCAGGTGATTCTGAGCCTCCACGGTCCTGAAATCCTTCATCAGACAGACACCTTTTTCCAGGAGATAACGGTCTCTGTCATCCTTGTCTATGTCAGATGGCTTGAGTTCTTCCATCAGGCCCAGCGCCCGGCCGTAATCCTCCCTTGCAAAATATGCGGATGCCGCCTCAAACCTGATCTTTGGAACAAGCGGGGAAGACGGAAACTTTCGTATGTAGCTTCCCGCCCTGGCCTCGGCTCCCTTTTGTCCGAGTTTTATGGCACAAAGCAGACGATAGCCTTCAGCCTCCTCGTAGGCTCTGGAAGATGTGCCTTCCTCCTCACGGATCTGGTTGGAGGCTTTCTGGAAAAGGGTTTGCGCGTTCTGGTATATCTTGTTGATGTATAACTGCTTGGCTTCTTTCAGGTTATCCTGCCAGTTCTGGGCTGATAATGCTGCCGGAACAGAGAGAAATACGCAAAATGCAATCGCTGAGAATAATTTTCTGTATCTTGTCATAAAACCGGAAATCCAATTTATAAAAGTAAAAATAATTAACTTTGTACAAATCATTTTTTGCTGAGAAAATTATGCCACAAACACAAGGAAACGGATTTGTCACGTCAAATGCCCTTCCACTGGTCTTTCTGGAGGGCGTTGACATAGTCAACGACGGCAACCTGATTCTCTCCGACGTGAGTTTCAAGGTCAGCCGCGGAGACCTTGTCTATCTGGTCGGGAAGGTGGGCAGCGGAAAGAGCTCCATCCTCAAGACCCTGGATGCGGAACTGCCCGTGGCCAAAGGCAAGGCCAGGGTGGGGGATTACGACCTTTCCACCATCAAGAGCCGCCAGATCCCGTTCCTCAGGCGTAATCTCGGCGTGGTATTCCAGGATTTCCAGCTCCTTTCAGACCGCACGGTGGAGGATAACCTGATGTTCGTTCTTAACGCAACCGGCTGGAACGATGCCGGCAAGATGAAGGAGAGATGCTCCCAGGTGCTTGAAATGGTGGACCTTAAGACCAAGGCTCACAAGATGCCACATCAGCTCAGCGGAGGTGAGCAGCAGAGGGTTGCTATCGCCAGGGCTCTTCTGAACAATCCTGACGTTATTCTGGCAGACGAGCCTACCGGAAATCTGGACGCGGAAACAGCAGACGGCATAATGACCCTTATGATGAAAATCCATCACCAGTACAAGCCGGCTATCATTATAGTTACACATAACCGCACCATAATAGACCGCTATCCTGGCAGGGTTCTGCTATGTAGCGAGGGCCGTCTGACAGAGGTTACGGAAGAGGTCTCCCCAATGGCTGAAGCTTCTGAGGATATGCCTGATTGACAATAGTTTCAGCATTATCTATGGGAAATGTGAAAAATACTTCAGCCAATCGCCGCAAGATTGTGGAGTGGTTCAGGGAGAACGCCAGGGGGGAGGAGAGTGAACTGCATTTCACCAATCCCTTCGAACTCATAGTGGCTGTCATCCTCAGCGCCCAGTGTACTGACAAGCGGGTGAATCTGGTGACCCCTCCTCTTTTGAAGGCCTATCCAACCGCAGAGGCTATGTCCAAGGCTACCAAAGATGAGATCTACACTTACATAAAGTCAGTTTCCTACCCCAACAGCAAGGCGGACCATCTTCTGAAGATGAGTCAGAAGCTTCTAAGCGATTTCGGAGGCAAAGTCCCTGACAACATAACCGATCTTATGACTCTACCCGGCGTTGGGCGCAAGACCGCCAACGTGGTGGCTTCCATATGTTTCAACGAGCCGGTAATTGCTGTGGACACGCACGTTTTCAGAGTTGCCCACCGACTGGGGCTTTCTTCTGGAAAGACTCCTTTCGAGGTTGAAAAAGATCTTGAAAAACTGATTGACAAAGAAGACCGCGCAAGGGCACACCATTGGCTTATCCTTCACGGAAGATATGTATGCAAAGCCCAGAAGCCGGACTGCGAAGGCTGTGGTGTGTGTCACCTTTGCCCAAAATTAATGGAAGGCAGCAAACTCAGCGATGGCAGATAAGTTTCAGTCATATTTAAAGGAATTCTCTGACCATCTCCGCCTTGAGAGAGGGCTGAGCAAAAACACCATATCTTCCTATTGCTCAGACATTAATATCTTTGCGGACTGGTTGGGGAAACAAGGCCGGGCTTCCTTTGAAGAAGCCACCTCTGAAGATGTGGAAGCTTTCATATCGGAGAAGTTTTCATCCTCTTCATCCCCGAGGAGCCAGAGCCGTATGCTGAGCGCCCTTAAGGCTCTCTACCGGTTTCTCAAAATAGAATATGACTTCAAGGGTAATCCCCTGGAAACCATCGATACCCCAAAGCTGACACGACGCCTTCCGGACGTTCTTTCCGTTGAGGAGGTGGACTTGATTCTTGATACTTGCAATCTCTCGACTTATGAGGGCCTGAGGAACCGGGCCATACTGGAAATGCTCTATAGCTGCGGACTCAGGGTAAGTGAGCTCATAAATCTCAAGATATCAGACATATTCTTCAAGGAGCAGTTTGTAAGGATTGTTGGAAAAGGAAACAAGCAGCGTCTTGTCCCGATAGGGGAATACGCTGTTTCAGCAGTCAAGAACTACCTCCCCGAACGCTGGAATTGCCTGCAGAGGGCAAAGAATCCCGGCCCCGGATCTGACGAGGTTTTGTTCCTGAATCGCAGAGGAGGGAAAATGACCAGGGTAATGGTCTTTACGATAGTAAAAAAACAGGCAGAGCTTGCCGGCATCAAGAAAGATGTTCATCCACACACATTCCGCCATTCCTTTGCCACTCATCTTGTTGAGAACGGAGCAGACCTAAGGGCCGTCCAGGATATGCTGGGGCACGAGAGCATCCTCACCACGGAAATCTACACCCACGTCTCATCCCGTCAGTGGATGAAAAACATCCTGGACCATCATCCTCAGCGATGAACTTCAACCGCTTTTCCGCCCACTATAACCCGATCTTTCCCGACTGTAAGATGCAGTATACCTCCTCTTTCAGATGCTTGATATGCTGTAAGATCTGTTTTGCCCAGCCGTTTTGCCCAGAGCGGTCCGAGGGTGCAGTGTGCGCTTCCTGTCACAGGATCTTCGTCAATGGCTTCTTTCGGGAAGAAGCATCGCGATACAAAATCAAACTTCCCGTTCCCGCGTGCTGTTATAAGGAGGTTGTAATTCCCTGGCAAAGAGGTGATCCTGCCAAAATCGGGAACAAAAGCCTTAACAGCCTCCGCATCCGGCAACACTGCAACATAATCGATGCCTCTGAAAAGCTCAAAGGAAACATGTCCAAGCACATCATTTACTGCTTTTATCTCAGATGCCTCAGACACTTTATCAAGTGAGTATGCCGGAAAATCCATAAGTATTACGAAGTCGTCGGTTTTCCTTACGTGGAGTTCTCCGCTTCTTGACTGGAAATGAAGCACCTGGGCTTCCTTGAAAAAATGCCTGAAAAGGGCGTAGGCCGTTGCCAGGGTAGCATGTCCGCACAGGTCCACCTCGCATCCTGGTGTAAACCATCTTATATGGAACCGCGGCTCTGATTCATCATCTCTAAGACACAGGCAGAAAGCTGTCTCGGACAGATTATTCTCCTTGGCAATTTGCTGCATACCGGCCTCTGAGGGCCATTCATCCACAATGCACACGGCTGCGGGATTGCCGGCAAAGTCTTCCTCCGCGAAGGAATTGACAAAAAACTGGTTCTTTCTACTCATGTCGTTTTACTCCCACTCGATTGTTGCAGGCGGTTTGGAGGAGATGTCATAGCAGACTCTGTTCACTCCCTTGACCTTGTTGATGATTTCGTTGGAGACCTTTGCCAGGAACTCGTAAGGGATGTGAACCCAGTCTGCGGTCATTCCATCGTTTGATACAACTGCCCTGAGGGCGATTGTGTATTCGTAGGTTCTCTCGTCTCCCATAACGCCCACGCTTCTTACTGGAAGCAGTATGGTACCGGCCTGCCAGATAGAGTCGTACAGAGGTCTCATCTTCTTTCCGTCAATTACTGTTTCCGCTTCTTCAGCGGCAAAGCCGTTGGATGCGGGAGGGAGTTCGGTCATATAGGTCCTGAGGTTGGAGATGAAGATGTGGTCAGCCTCCTTGAGGATGTCGAGCTTTTCTTTTGTCACTTCGCCGAGTACCCTGATTCCCAGGCCAGGACCAGGGAAAGGATGCCTTGATATGAGTTCACGCTTAATGCCGAGGGCCCTGCCGGTACGCCTTACCTCATCCTTGAAGAGGGAGCGCAGAGGTTCCACGATCTTAAGGTTCATCTTCTCAGGCAGTCCGCCCACATTGTGGTGGGACTTGATTGTGGCGGACGGGCCCTTTACACTGCTGGATTCGATTACATCCGGGTAGATGGTGCCCTGGGCCAGCCACTTGGCGTTCTTTATCTTCTGAGCTTCTGAATCAAACACGTCTATGAAAGTCTTCCCGATGGCCTTGCGCTTGCCTTCCGGCTCGGAAATGCCCTTGAGGGCCTCCAGGAAACGGTCTGCGGCTCTCACGCCAATAACATTCAGCCCCATATCCTTGTACTGCTCCAGCACATCCTCGAACTCGTTCTTCCTCAGAAGGCCGTTATCCACGAATATGCAGTGGAGGCGGCTTCCTATGGCCTTGTTCAGCAGCACTGCCGCAACGGAAGAATCCACTCCGCCGCTAAGGCCGAGAATCACCTCGTCGTCGCCGAGCTTGGACTTAAGATCCTTTACGGTTGCTTCAATGAAGGATTCCGTGGTCCAGTCTCCCTTGCAGAGGCACACTCCCTTTACGAAGTTTCTGAGCATGATGCCTCCGTACTGTGTATGGAATACCTCCGGATGATATTGGAAGGCATATATATTCTTTGAAGGAATCTTGTAAGCAGCGTTCCTGACGTCAGGGGTGGAGGCTATCAGCTCTGCTCCATCCGGGAGCTTAGTGATGGAATCCCCATGGCTCATCCATACCTGGCTTGTCTTTGGAACATCCTTGAAAATCGGCTCGCTTTCATCGGCGACAGTAAGCTCAGCCCTTCCGTATTCCCTTGTGTTGGAGGCCTCTACGGCGCCCCCGCAGGTGTGTGCGATATACTGCGCTCCGTAGCAGATGCCAAGTATCGGAAGTTTGCCGGTAAAATCGCCGAGATCTATCTTGGGACTGATTTCATCCCTGACAGAAAACGGACTTCCTGACAGGATCAGGCCCTTGACATCCTCAGGGATGGTTTTCTTTACGGGATCGGCAAACGGGAATTTGTTAAAAGGATAGATTTCGCAGTAAACGTCCAGTTCCCTGACTCTTCTGCCAATGACCTGAGTCACCTGGGAACCGAAATCAAGTATGATTATTCTCTCCATTGGATTAAGATTGATGAGGCGGAACAAAGATAGTCCTTTTTTGCTATCTTCGCGCCGTTATGCAGAATATTAGGAATATAGCCATTGTGGCCCACGTGGACCACGGAAAGACCACGCTTGTGGACAAGATGATTGCCCAGGCCAAGGTGACGAGGGAAAGCGAGAAGAATCCGGGGCAACTGATCCTGGACAACAACGACCTTGAAAGGGAAAGGGGAATCACCATCCTCTCCAAAAACGTCAGCGTGCCGTATAAAGGATACAAAATCAACATTATAGATACTCCGGGCCACGCCGATTTCGGCGGTGAGGTGGAAAGGGTCCTCAATATGGCGGACGGAGTCCTGCTGCTGGTGGACGCCTTCGAGGGCTGTATGCCGCAGACCAGATTCGTGCTCCAGAAGGCCCTGGAACTTGGAAAGAAGCCTCTGGTGGTGATAAATAAGGTAGACAAACTCAACTGTCGTCCCGAGGAGGTCAACGACCAGGTTTTCGAACTTATGTTCAACCTCAACGCCAATGACGACCAGCTGAACTTCAAGACCGTCTACGGTTGCGCAAAGCAGGGCTGGATGAGCCTGGACTGGAGGAAGCCTACCGCCGACCTTACTACGCTTATGGACCTTATCATCAGCGAGATACCTGGCCCTGAACAGGATCTTGAAGGTACTCCGCAGATGCTCATATCCTCTCTGGAATATTCACCTTATGTCGGCCGTATAGCCGTGGGAAGGGTTAAGAGGGGAGTCCTGAAGGCAGGTCAGGAAATCACGCTTTGCCACAGGGACGGGGTCCAGGTCCGTCAGAGGATCAAAGACCTGATGGTATTCACGGGAATAGAGAAAACCAAGGCTGAGACCGTTGAGAGCGGGGATATCTGCGCTGTGGTGGGTATAGAAGGCTTTGAGATCGGAGACACAATCGCAGACCACGAGAATCCGGAACCTCTGCCTCCTATCACCATAGACGAGCCTACGATGAGTATGCTCTTCTGCATCAACGATTCCCCATTCTTCGGCAGGGACGGCAAGTACGTGACTTCCCGCCACCTTAAGGAAAGGCTTGAGAAAGAACTCGAGAAGAACCTCGCCCTGAGGGTTAAGCCGGGCAAGACTTCAGACTCCTTTATAGTATATGGAAGAGGCGTGCTCCATCTTTCTATCCTCATCGAGACAATGCGCCGTGAGGGATTCGAGCTACAGATAGGCCAGCCTAAGGTCATCGACAAGAACATAAACGGTGTCAGGTGCGAGCCGGTTGAACACCTTATTATAGATGTGCCGGAGGAGTTTGTGGGCAGGGCCATCGAGATGACAACCCGCAGAAAGGGAGCCCTTCTGCATATGGATCATCGCGGAGACAGGGTGCATCTGGACTTTGACATTCCATCCAGAGGCATCATAGGACTCAGGAGCAACCTGATCACTGCCACTTCCGGAGAGGCTATCATGGCTCACCGCTTCAAGGATTACGAACCATACAAGGGAGAAATAGAGAAAAGGACCAACGGTTCCCTGGTAGCCCTTGAGACAGGCCAGGCCATTGCATATTCAATGTGGAAGCTTCTGGACAGGGGCAAGTGGATCATCAACCCTGGAGAAGACGTTTATGCCGGCCAGGTCGTAGGCGAGTACACCAGGGCTATGGACCTGAATGTCAATGTCTGCATAAAGAAGAAGCTTACCAACGTAAGAGCCTCAGGTTCAGATGAGAAAGCAGTTCTTCCTCCGCCTATGCAGTTCACCCTCGAGGAGATGCTGGAATACATCCAGGACGACGAGCTGGTTGAGGTAACCCCTAAGCATCTGCGCATCCGCAAGATTTATCTGGACGAGAACGAGAGAAAGCGTCACAAGATGCAGGGATAAAACTTGCATTTTGAAAAATAATCAGTATATTTGCGCCCCATTATGGATTACAAGATTCACATAAGCGGACTTGCACAAGGTAAATACGAGTACGAGTTCCCGGTTAAGGGAGATTTGTTCAGGGAGTATGAGAACCAGCAGGTTATTGACGCTGATGTGACTGCCAGGGTTACATTGGAGAAAGGAAGCGGATGGATGAACGCCCACCTGAGGGGTGAAGGAAAGGTAACCGTGCAGTGCGACAGATGCCTTGAGGATATGGATATCCCCGTGGATTTCAGCGCAAGTCTTGCCATCCGTCCGGCTAAACTGGGAGAGGAAACGGAAGACTCAGACGAGTTCATTATCGTGGATCCTTCAGAGGCTGAGGTAGATCTGAAGCAGTTCATATACGATTATATCTGCGTGAATCTGCCGATGGTCTCCAGCCACCCGGAAGGGGAATGTAACCCTGAGATGCTGGCAAGGATAGAAGCCCTGAGAGCCGGACAGGAAAAGAAAAAGGAAGAAACTGAAACCTATTCCCCGTTCAGTGGTCTTAAAGACCTTCTGGACAAAGGGAAAAAGAAATAGAGTGTAAAATTTTAAAATTATAAGAGATGGCACATCCTAAACACAAGATCTCCAAGCAGAGGAGAGACAAGAGAAGAACACACGACAAGGCAGAACTGCCTACACTGTCAACCTGTTCTAACTGCGGTGCTACCGTTATGTATCATCACGTTTGCCCTGAGTGCGGTTACTATCGCGGACGTCTGGTCATAGCAAAGGAAAATGCATAGCACACCAAAGGCCATAATCACGGGCATCGAGGCTTATATCCCTGATTATGTGCTTACAAACCAGGAGCTCTCGACTATGGTGGATACCTCGGACGAATGGATAATGTCCAGGGTAGGCATCAAGGAAAGGCGCATACTGAAGGAAGATGGCCTGGGAACATCCTTCATGGCTTCCATAGCCGTGCAGAGACTGCTCAAGGCCACCCACACAGATCCGTCTGAGGTTCAGATGCTGGTATGCCATACCGTTACTCCGGATATGGTATTCACGGCGACCTCAAACATCATCTGCGACAAATGCGGCATCAAGAACGCCTGGGGATTTGATACCAATGCAGGCTGCAGCGGCTTCCTGTTCACATTCGAGACCATTCGCCGATTCATCGAGACTGGCCAGTACAGGAAGATTATAATAGTCTGCGGAGAGAGAATGAGCAGCATCGTCAATTACGAGGACCGTACAACCTGTCCTTTGTTCGGCGATGCGGCAGTGGCACTGATGATAGAGCCAAGCGAGGACCCGAGCCTGGGATTCCAGGATTCCATCCTCCACGTAGACGGCATCGGCAGAAGATATCTGTACCAGACAGCCGGCGGAAGCCTCTATCCTGCAAGCCACGACAATGTGGACAAGCGTATGCACTTCATCCACCAGGAAGGGCAGGGCGTTTTCAAGTATGCTGTAGTAAATATGGCAGACGTATCCGAAGAGATGATGAAGCGCCACAACCTTACCGCAGATGATATAGCATACCTGGTTCCTCATCAGGCCAACCTGAGAATAATAGATGCTACCGCCAGAAGGATGGGTCTTCCTAAAGAGAAGGTGCTCATTAACATAGAACGCTTCGGCAATACGGCAGGTACCTCCATTCCTCTTGCGATCTGGGACTTCAAGTCCAGGTTCAAGAAAGGAGATAACCTTATACTAAGCGCGTTTGGAGCGGGCTTCACCTGGGGCAGCATTTTCTACAGGTGGGCTTATTAAGCCTCAAGAAATACGGTTTGGTCCTATAGTTCAACGGATAGAACGGAAGTTTCCTAAACTTCAAATCTGGGTTCGATTCCCGGTGGGACTACCATCCGGCCCTGCATAAAAAATTATGCGGGGCTTTTTCTTTTTTACATAATTTTTGCTAATTTTGAGGCCGTATTATGCAAACTATTCAAATCGTTACAATATGAAAAAGGTAATTAAGACAACACTTCTGGAGCATTATACGGCTCCTGTGTGTGAATTTGAAGACCTCGAGTCCGAAGGCATCCTTTGCGCCAGTGGAGAAGGCACAATAGATGACTGGGAGGATGACGGAGATCCTATTACAACTTAAAAATCAGCAGTTATGACAAAGAATTTCAAATCTTACGTTTTGAGCACTTTGGCAGTAGCTGCCATTGCTCTTTCCGGTTGTTCAAAGAACGATACCGGAATGAAGGAAATCGGTAAAAAAGATTTCTCTGTAACTCTTACCGGAGCTTCCACCAAGACCACCAATGAGGGTGTGAAGACTTTATGGGCTGCCAATGACGGAATCAACCTTTTCCACAACGTTGCTGGTGAAAGTGACCCTAATTATATCAACGATAATGAATTCAAAACCTCAGCAGCAGGCGCCACCGCTACCTTTACAGGAACCCTTGCTGAAGGCTTTGATGACACCAAGACCTACAACTGGTACGCTATCTATCCTTATACCAAGCAGATAACCACTCCAGCAAATACTTCAGCAGGTTATGTAACCGTTGGTTCCAGTGCCAAAGGTTCCCAGACCCAGAATGGTAATAACAGCACCGCTCACATCGCAGGCAAAAACTATCCTGTAGCCGGTGTGGCTAGTAAGATTCCAGGTACTGAAACACCTGTTATCCAGATGAAGCATCTCTCGGCTCTCGTTGCTGTAAAGGTTGAGAATCAGACAGATGCTCCTATTACTGTTTCCAGTGTCTCCATGACAGCAGACGGAGTGGACATTGTTGGAACATACTATATTGATTTCACTCAGGATCCTGCAGTATTTACTCCAAGTGGGGCGACCTATGTGAGCAATAAAGCTGTTTTGAATGTTGAGAATGGTGAAGAGATTTCTCCAAAGAATTCCGCAACATTCTACTTTGCAGTTAAGCCTTTCGTTGTAAACGAAGGTGATGACCTGACCATTACGGTTTCTGCCAGCAACGGTCCTCAGGAGAAGGTTATTTCAGCCGCCAAGAATTATGATTTTACTTCCGGCAAGGTTAAGACCATCAATTTTGGTTATGATCTTACCGTGGCTTCCTATGACTTCACAACTGTAGCTGAACTCAATGCTATTGCAGCCGAAGTGGGAAATACTGGAACTGAAAAGTTCGGAAAGCTCACAAATGCAGTCGTTTCATTCGCTCCTGCTACAAATACCGCAATCATCACAGACGGAACAGGTTCTATAACTTACTATAAGTCAGGTCACGGCCTGAAGCAGGGCCAGACCTTCACTGGTGACATAAACGTAACTGTATTGAACTATAACGATCTATATTCAGAGGTATCATCTATTGATGCAACATTCGAAGGAGCGGGTGCTGTTGTTGAGCCAACTACACTTACACTTACACAGCTCACAGGTAACTACTCTACTTACCAGAATGAATACTGCAAGGTAACAGAACTTGAGGTAACAGCAGTTTCCGGAAAGAATATAACAGTTACAGACGGAACCAATACTTATGTGGTTTACACTAATTATGGTAATGCTACTTGCTCTGTAAACGATAAGATCACTGCGATTGGAACTGTTACCAAGCATGGCACAACTGAGGAGATCAAGGTTTGGAAGGCAGATGACCTTATCGTTACCAGCCACACTGCCACCAAGCACAAGGTAACTTACACCCAGCCTGCAACAGGTGGTACTTTCTATGTATGCTATGCTATCAACAGCAGTATCGAAATCAAATCCGGTGATGAAGTTATGGAAGGCGAAGTTGTTACTATTCAGGCAACTCCGGCATCTGGCTTCAACTTCTCTTCATGGACGGTAACCGGTGCAACCGTAGGTTCAGCTACTTCAGCTACAACAAGCTTTACTATGGAATCCAACGATGTTACCATTGAGGCTACTTTCGTGTCAGCATCTGCAAGTTCTTACACACTTGATTCTGATGCCATCAAGGCAGCCCACAGTTCAGCTTGGAACTATACCAGCGGAACCAATGCTATAACTGCTACCGACGGTTCTGTCTGGACTTCAGTAAATACTTACGGAAACAAAGATCAGGTTACCATTCAGATGAATTCCGGAAAGGGTTGCTATCTTTTGACCCCGGATTGCGGTACTAAGAAAATAAAGAAACTAACAATAGATCTTAATACTAAGGCTGATGGAACAGGCACAGCTGGTACACGTAAGTTGATTATCTCAAAGGCAGATGGCACTAGTTCAGCTACTGTAGAAGCCGCTACTCTTATAGCAGGTTATACCCCAACTGTTAACGAGTCTCAACTTAAGATTGAGCCATCTTCAGATGGTGCTGTGTATATCAAGTCTGTTACAATCCTGTTTGAATAATTATTGATATTATTCGGTTTAAATAGAAAGGGCGGGGAATGGATCCCGCCCTTTCTATTTTAACAAAGGTTAGATACCTAGGACGATATCCGGAGTGATTTCCAGTTTGACTGCGATTGTGCGGGCCTGTTTGAGGGTAGGTTCACATTTACCGGAAAGGATTTCGCTAACTTTGGACTGGTTCATTCCAAGTAGTTTAGCCAGAGCACATTGAGACAATCCCATATCAAGCATTCTGAGTTTGATCACATCTACAAGAGACGGCCTGTCAATAGGATAATGAATATCTTCATATTCCGATACCAAATCTGACAGTAAGGATAATTCAATGAGTTTATTATCGTATTCTGGAGTGTCGTTGTCAACATAAGGAATAAGTTCCTCAATTCTCTGTAAAGCGGCTTCGTACTGCTTTTCGTTTTCTATTTTTGCCATAACTCAGATGTTTTCAATGTCTTTGATATTATCGTAATCGTTATGAGTTCCAATGAAGCGTATAAAGACTCTTTTAACTTGGAAGAGAACTATCGCTACTATTCTGAAATGCCCTCCGCTAATATTGAATACTACTCTTTTATTCCCCACATAATCAGCTGTCCTAAAAGTATTTTTCAATTGTGCAAAATTGTTCCATTGTGCTTTCAAAGTTTTTCTATACCAATCACAAATGGCAACCTTTGACTCTTTGTGGACCGTATAGTAATCAACGATTGTTTTTTTAGATACTATTATCATTTCATTGATCATGTACAAATGTAATAATTAATTCTAAATTATCAATAATAATTCTAAAATTTAGAAATTATTGATTCAGTCCTTCCTGGAAGCCGCTGGTGAAGGCGCCCCAGTTGGAGATGAGTTCAATGATGAACCATGCGATGATGACTGTTACCAGCAGCCAGATGATCTGTTTCCTGTTTTCCCTGATGAAGGCTTCGGCTTTTTTCATTATTTCCATAACTTCTTTCTTTTTAGTTTATTATGGGTGCAATATAGTTTTCGGGGTATATGGGCGGATGCCAAACGGTAAATAAATTTGATTACATTTGAAGAAATTGTTGATGCTGGAATCGTGAAAGCGTCTATTATAGGTTAATCGTATATCAGGAGGTTGATATTATGGAAGTTAGGAATATAGTTGTATTAGGGCGCAGGAATGCGGGAAAGAGTTCTTTGGTGAATCTTCTTACTGGACAGAACGTTTCTATCGTGTCTGATGTGGCGGGAACTACCACGGATCCCGTGCGCAAGCGTATGGAGATTAAGGGTGTGGGACCGTGCAACATAATAGATACCGCTGGAGTGGACGACAGTGGAGACGTGGGGAAGTTGCGCTCATCCAGAAGCCTGATGGAAGCCGTTTCTGCAGATCTGGCGCTGATCCTTTTTACCGGAAACAATTTCCTGGATTATGAGAGGAATCTGGCCAACCTTCTCAAAGAAAATGATGTTCCATTTATAATAGTTCATAATCAGGAGGATGTCGAGCATCTGGAGGATGATGTAAGGGTTTCTCTCAGCGATGAGTACAAATGCCCTGTGGTAAGATTTACTTGCCTGAAAAACATTAGCGGGATGTATGTCTCGGAGCTAGTCGAGGCTATATGTGGAATGCTGGGACAGGCGGGGGATGCTGAGCAGAGTCTTGTACCGGAATCATTGGCCGGAGAAGGGGACCGGGTGCTGCTGGTCTGCCCGATAGACAGGGGAGCGCCGGAAGGAAGACTCATCCTTCCGCAGGTGCAAGTATTGCGCAACCTTCTGGATAATAGGGCGGTAGTTACTGTTATCCAGCCATCTGAACTCAAGGATGTGTTCCCGGACGGAAAGTACAAGGTCGTGATAACAGACAGCCAGGCATTTGCAGAAGTTGCCCAGGCGGTGCCTGAAGGTATCCCGGTGGGGAGTTTCAGCATATTGTTTGCCCGCAGGAAGGGGCCGTTCAAGTTGTTCCTGGAATCTGTCTCCGCGATCGGCGACCTAAAGGACGGAGACAAGGTTCTGATACTTGAAAGCTGCACCCACAGAGCAAGTTGTGATGATATCGGTAGAGTGAAGATTCCGGCTATGCTGAAGAAGTACTCCGGTAAAGACCTTTCCTTTGATTTTGTTTCCGGGCTGGACGAGATTCCGGAGAGTGGGTATTCCCTTGCTATACAGTGCGGAGGATGCATGGCCACAAGCCGTCAGATATCGGCAAGGGTCGCCTCCGTCGCTGAGAAAGGAGTTCCTGTTACAAACTATGGTATGGCGATAGCTTTTATGAAAGGACTGTTTACAGATGCCAATTTTAAAGCATTTCTTCATTTAATCGCTGAATAATAGCGGAAATTCAGGAAATTTTCTATATTTTTGTGATTGCCCCTTGACAATAGGGGCGAATTGGTTATTGCCGAATTCAAATTATTATCATTTAAAATACAAAACGATGGCAGACGTTAAAAGAGTTTACCGCTTTGGCGGTGTAAATGCCGATGGTGACGGCTCAATGCGTAACCTTCTCGGCGGAAAGGGTGCTAACCTTGCAGAAATGTGCAAGCTTGGAATTCCTGTACCGGCTGGTTTCACTATCACCACAGACACTTGCAACGAATATTACGATCTTGGATGCAAATTCCCTGAAGGTCTTAAGGCTGAGGTTGATGCAGCTCTTGCAGCTACAGAGCAGATTATGGGCCGCAAATTCGGTGACCCGAAGAATCCTCTCCTGGTTTCCTGCCGTAGCGGCGCCAGAAGCTCAATGCCTGGAATGATGGAGACCGTTCTGAATATCGGTCTTTGCTCAGAGACCATCCCTGGTCTGATTGAGGCTACCAAGAATCCTAGATTCGTATACGATGCATACAGGCGTCTGATCATGATGTACTCTGACGTCGTTATGGAAAAGGCTGAGGGCATCGAGCCTGAGGACGGAAACGGAATCCGCCAGCAGCTGGACCGTATGCTTGCAAAGGTAAAGTCTGAGAAGGGCTATGCTTCTGACACCGACCTTACCGAGGAAGACCTGAAGTCTCTCTGCGAAGATTTCAAGATCAGAGTTAAGCAGGAACTTGGCAAGCCATTCCCAGATAACGCTATGGATCAGCTTTGGGGCGGTATCGCAGCCGTGTTCAAGTCCTGGAACGGAAAGAGGGCAGTTGCCTACAGAAAGATCGAGGGTATTCCTGACACTTGGGGAACCGCAGTTTCCGTACAGAGTATGGTATTCGGTAACATGGGTGAGAATTCCGCAACCGGTGTTGCATTCTCACGTAACCCTGCAACCGGAGAGAACAAGTTCTACGGCGAGTGGCTGATCAACGCTCAGGGAGAGGATGTTGTGGCAGGTATCCGCACACCTAACCCTCTGAACGACGCTACCAAGAGCGAGCACAACCAGCATCTGCTTTCACTCGAGAAGGCTATGCCTGACGTATATGAGCAGCTGAACACAATCCAGCACAATCTGGAGCAGCACTTCCACGATATGCAGGACCTCGAGTTCACTATCCAGGACGGTAAGCTTTGGATGCTCCAGTGCCGTGTAGGAAAGAGAACCGGTCTGGCCGCTCTGAATATGGCAATGGATATGCTGGCTGAGGGACTCATCGATGAGAAGACAGCAGTTATGAGAGTTGCTCCTAAGCAGCTTGACGAGATTCTGCACCCGATTCTGGATGCTACCCAGGAGAAGAAGTTCACTCCTGTGGCTCACGGACTTCCAGCAGGCCCTGGAGGATCTGTAGGAAGAATCGTCTTCACTCCTGAGGCTGCAGTTGAGGCTGCAAAGAGAAAGGAGAAGGTTATTCTCGTCCGCGAGGAGACCAACCCTGAGGACGTTGAGGGTATGAGGGCTGCAGACGGCCTTCTGACCGCAAGAGGAGGTATGACTTCCCACGCCGCACTGGTTGCAAGAGGATGGGGCAAGTGCTGCATCGTAGGATGCGACGCCGTTCACATCAACATGCTCACCAGAACAATGACCATCGGCGACAAGGCTTACAAGGAAGGAGACGTATTCTCACTCAACGGAATCCGCGGACTGGTTTATGATGAGGCAGTTCCAACCATCAACGCTTCCGAGAACAAGAGCTTCATCGATTATATGAAGATCGTCGACAAGTATCGCGTACTCGGTGTAAGGACCAACGCAGATAACCCTGACGATGCACAGACCGCTCTCAACTTCGGTGCTGAGGGAATCGGACTGTTCCGTATCGAGCATATGTTCTACGGAAAGAACTCCGAAGAGCCTCTGGCAAAACTCCGCAAAATGATCCTTTCCAACACCCCTGCAGAGAGGAAGATGGCTCTGGCAGAACTGGAACCATATGTTACTGCTTCTGTAAGGGCTACAATGAAGGTTATGGACGGCAAGCCAGTTACCTTCCGTCTGCTCGACCCACCATTGCACGAGTTCGTTCCTCAGTCTGTAGAGAAGAGGCAGGAGCTTGCAAACTCCCTCAATATCTCACTCGAGGACGTTGCAAAGAGAGGAGAGGCTCTCCACGAGGTTAACCCTATGATGGGTCACCGTGGAGTACGTCTGGGTATCTCTTATCCTGAGATTTCCGAGATGCAGTTCAGGGCAATCTTCACCGCAACCGCTCAGCTTATCAACGAGGGCTACCATCCGCAGCCAGAGATCATGATTCCTGTGACTATTTCTTACAAGGAGCTCAATGACCAGAAGGCAATTTGCGAGAAGGCTTACGACCAGGTTTACAAGCAGACCGGAGTTGAGATCAAGTATCTCTTCGGAACAATGATCGAGATCCCTAGGGCAGCTATCATGGCAGACCGTATGGCAAGAACCGCACAGTTCTTCTCATTCGGAACCAACGACCTGACACAGATGACTTTCGGATTCTCAAGAGATGACGTTGGCGGATTCATGCAGGACTACATCGACAAGAAGATTATCGCTGCTGATCCATTCCAGAGCATCGACCCTCATTCAGTGGGCAAGCTCGTTGAAATGGGTGTACAGAAGGGAAGGACAACCAATCCTGGCCTGAAGTGCGGCGTCTGCGGAGAGCACGGCGGAGACCCTGCTTCCGTTGAACTCTTCCACAAGTTCGGCATGAACTACGTATCCTGCTCACCGTTCCGCGTTCCTATCGCACGCCTTGCAGCTGCCCAGGCAGCCATCAAGAGCTACAAGTAGCAGACGCTCAACGATGGAGTAAAAAAAACGGCTCGGGTTTTCCGAGCCGTTTTCATTTTGAATAAGCGGTTTAGAGCTTCTTGCCGGCAAGTTCGCTCAGGCGGCTTCTTTCGCCCATGATTAGGTTCACGTGCTGGAAGAGCTTTTCTCCATAGAGCTTGTCGCTGATGTGGGTAAGGCCGTTGGAATACTTGTCAAGGTAAGGCTGGTCAATCTGCTGGACATCGCCCGTGAAGACTATCTTGGTGCCTTCTCCAGCACGGGTGATGATGGTCTTCACTTCGTGAGGGGTGAGGTTCTGTGCCTCATCGATGATGAAATAGGTCTTCTGGAGGCTCCTGCCCCTGATATATGCGAGAGGGGCTATTTCCAGTTTCTTGGTCCTGAGCATCTCCTCGATCTTGATGTTCTCCTTGGCGGAAGGGCCGAAATTCTTCTTGATGACGGCGATGTTGTCATACAGAGGCTGCATGAACGGGGCGAGTTTCTCCTGCACGTCTCCAGGAAGGAAACCCATCTCCTCGTTCTGGAGGGTAATGACAGGCCTAGCCACCAGAATCTGCTCGTACTGGTCTGCCTGGGCGAGAGCTCCGGCTACTGCAATCAGAGTCTTTCCGGTGCCGGCCGTTCCGGTAAGTGACACAAGCTCAACCTCTTTGTTCATCACGGCATCCATAGCGAACACCTGCTCCTCGTTTCTCGGCGATACTCCGTACTGGGTCTGAGGAAGTACCCTGATGACCTTGCCTGTGCGGGCGTCAAAGCGGGCCAGGATGATGTTGTCACGGATAGGGTCGCGGTCGTCCCATCCCATCTTGAGATATTCGTCCTCTCCCTCGTTGGTATCTACATCTGTGTGTTTGGTTGGTATTCTATAGAGCTGGTTGAAAGCCGGCTTTGACTTTATCTTCAGATCTTTGTAGTCTACTCCAAGGCCGTCCATCAGGTTGTTGATGGCTTTCTGGGAGACATTGGCCAGCTGGATAACGCGGTCATAGTCCTGGGTAAACTTCTCTTCCTTGATATGGTCGTTAAGGTAGTCCTGAGTGAACATTCCAAGAGCCTTGGCCTTTAGTCTGAGGTTGACGTCCTTGGTGACCAGGCAGACTGTGCGGTCCGGATACTGGTTCTTGTACCAGATTGCGGTTGCCAGTATCCTGTGGTCTGGCACGTCGTTGGTGAAACAGTCGGCAAGATCAGGCGGGAATGGATGGTTCAAAGACACCTTGATTGTGCCCAGTCCCACCCCCAGAGGATAACCTTTCTCAGGATCGTAGAGCCTGAGTTCGGAAATCTCGTCTGCCTTGCGGACAAACTCGCGGGCGTTGTAATTGATGGTTCCGTCTCCTTTCTTGAACTTGTCCAGTTCCTCGATAACTGCCAGTGGGATAACCAGATCGTTCTCCTGGAACTTGAAGATGCATCTCCAGTCGTGGAGCAGTACATTGGTATCCAGTACAAAGATCTTAGGTTTACGAGTCTTGACCTTAATCACCTGTTCCAGGCTGGCTAGTTTCTTGGTCTTTGTTCTTGAACTTTTAGGAGCAGTTTTTCTCCTGTCCGTCTTTGTCTCTTTCATATTATATGATTTTGCTTTATTTTCAGCGATTAAGTTTGCTTCAATTACCGTTCCGTAGTTATTTTAGTTTGTTTTCCTGGCACCATTTGACTCCTGCGGTGAACATCTCAATCCACGGGGTTACAGTGTCACGGTCTCTGCGAGCGGTAGGGTAATAAGCCCAGTTCCAAGGTCTTAGGCCTCTTTCAGGATGCGGCATCATAGCCAGGTGCCTTCCGTCCGGGGAGCAGACTCCGGCAATGCGGAACGGTGAGCCGTTAGGATTTGCCGGATAGTCCTCGTAGCAGTAGCGCAGGGCAACCTCCATATCCGGAGTCTTGCCGTCCGAAGTGATCTTGCCGTTTGCCTTCAGGTTGCCGGCAGGGAAGCCGAACCTTCCTTCTCCGTGAGCCACCCAGATGCCCAGGCGGCTTCCCTGCAGGCCCTTGAGCAGGATTGAACTGCTCTTTGGAACCTCCACGCCCACGAATCCGCTCTCGAACTTGTGGGAGATATTATGGAGAAGTTTCGGCGATTTTTCTCTCTTTTCAGGAGTGATGAGCCCCAGTTCCGCCATCAGCTGGCAGCCGTTGCAGATGCCAAGAGAGAGGGTGTCTTTCCTGGCGTAGAAGTCGTTGAGAGCCTTGTTGGCCTTCTCGTTATATAGGAAGGCGCCTGCCCATCCCTTGGCGCTGCCCAGGGTGTCTGCGTTGGAGAATCCGCCCACAAAGACAATCATCTGCACGTCTTTGAGGGTTTCCCTTCCGCTGGTAAGGTCTGTCATGTGGACATCCTTAACCCTGAATCCCGCCATATACAGGCACCAGGCCATTTCGCGGTCTCCGTTGCTGCCTTTTTCGCGGATGATTGCGGCTACAGGAGCCTTCTTCCTTTCGGCTTCAGTTATGGATGTAGGGGCTTTTCCGCCGAATCCCTTCGGGAACTTGAACTCCAGAGGCTGCTTCTTGAAGTTGGCGGCTCTCTGGCGGGCGCTCCTGGCGTTTGTCTGGCGGAGTTCCATCTGATACGAGGTAGAGTACCAGGTGTCTCTTGCCTTGTCTATATCTATCTTTATGGTATTCAGTATATTGATGCGTCTCTTAGGAGAGATGCGCCCTATGGCCATCATCTGGACTCCTTCAGGATGCTTTTCGTCGGCGAAAGAGGCAAGGATCCTGTCAACTGCCTTGAGTTTGCTGTCTGCAACCTGGAGCAGGACTCCCGGCCTTTCGCTGAAGAAGAATTCTGTCATAGGGAGGCTTATGCCCTTTATGTCGATTCCGCCGGCGCGGTTAGCAAAGCACATTTCAAGAAGGGAAGTGATCAATCCGCCGGATCCGATATCGTGGCCGGAAAGTATGAGTTTCTCCTTGACAAGTTTCTGTACGGCGTTGAAACACAGGCTGAAATATCCTGAGTCATCAACATCCGGAGCCTTGTCGCCGATCTGTCCGAGAACCTGGGCGAACGCGCTTCCGCCAAGTTCAGGAGAACTCTGGCTGAAAGGAATGAACACGATGGAACTCTTTTCTACAGGTTTCAGGACAGGGGAAATGGTGTTGTTCACATCTTCAACAGGCGCAGCCGCTGAAATGATAACCGTTCCTGGAGCCAGGACTTTCTCGCCGTCCGGATAGGTCTGTGTCATACTCATCGAGTCTTTGCCGGTAGGAACGTTGATTCCCAGTTCAACGGCAAAGTCGCTGACTGCCTTAACGGCCTTGTAGAGCCTTGCGTCCTCGCCAGGATTGCGGCTAGGCCACATCCAGTTTGCAGACAGGGAAACACCCTTCAGACCGTCTTTGAGCGGCGCCCATACTATGTTTGTCAGTGCCTCGGCGATTGCCAGCCGGCTGCCTGCGGCGGAATCTATAAGCCCGGCTACAGGTGCGTGGCCCAGCGATGTGGCGATTCCTTCCTTGTTGTCATATCCGATGGCTGTAACCGCCAGGTTGTTAAGCGGAAGCTGGATTTCTCCGCAGCATTGCTGGAGAGCGATCAGTCCGGTAACCGAGCGGTCAACCTTGTCGGTGAGCCAGTCCTTGCAGGCCACGCTTTCCAGGCGGAGCACCTGATTCAGATAATCGGTGAACTTGTCTGTGCTGAATTTCAGTGGATTGAACTTGTACTCGGCAGTTTCTCCCTTCATATAGGTCTTAGGGGCGCTGCCGAACATATCCTTCATTTCCAGGTCTATGGCACTTTCTCCCTTCTTTTCGTCGCGGAGGACGAACCTGTGGTTTTCAGTTACCTCGCCGATTTCATAGAACGGAGCTCTTTCTCTCTCTGCGATTGTCTTGAGCAGGGCCACGTCTTTTTCCTTGAGTGCAAGGCCCATTCTCTCCTGGCTCTCGTTGCCGATGATTTCTTTCAGGCTGAGGGTAGGGTCGCCGACAGGGAGTTTACTTATATCCACCTTGCCTCCAGTCTCTTCCACGAGTTCGGAAAGGCAGTTCAGATGGCCGCCGGCTCCATGGTCGTGGACGGAGATGATAGGGTTCTTGTCCATCTCGCTAAGTGCACGGATGGCGTTGTAGTCTCTTTTCTGCATCTCGGCGTTTGCTCTCTGGATGGCGTTGAGTTCAATCTCGTTGCCGTACTGGCCTGTGTTGACTGAACTTACGGCTCCACCGCCCATTCCGATGCGGTAGTTGTCACCGCCAAGAAGCACCAGGCGGTCGCCTTTCTGGGGAACTTCCTTGGCAGCATCCGCTTTCTTTGCGAATCCCACTCCGCCGGCCAGCATAATGACTTTGTCATAGCCGAACTTAGGATTGTCTTTCTCCACTCCTTTCTGCTTTGCCGCATGCTCAAAGGTGAGCAGGGAGCCGCAGATTATCGTCTGGCCGAACTTGTTGCCAAAGTCGCTGGCTCCGTTGGATGCCTTTGTCAGTATCTCTTCCGGGCTCTGGTACAGCCATTTGCGTGGCTTGTCCTTCTGCCATGGCCTCTCGATAGGCTTAGCATTTGAGGCGTCAAACCTCGGATAGCTGGTCATATAGACAGCGGTTCCGGCAATCGGGAAACTGCCCTTGCCGCCAGCCATTCTGTCTCTGATCTCTCCGCCGGTTCCGGTTGCCGCTCCGTTGAACGGCTCCACGGTTGTCGGGAAGTTGTGAGTCTCGGCCTTCAGGCTTATGACGGTCTCTCTCTCCTTGGTCTTGAAGAAAGACGGCTTTTCCGGCTTTTCCGGATAGAACATCTTTACCTTTGGGCCCTGGAGGAAGGCGCAGTTGTCTTTGTAGGCGCTTATAATAAGGTTCGGATTGGTCTTAGACGTCTTCTTTATCATCTGGAACAAAGACGATTCCATCTCTTTTCCGTCTATGATGAAAGTTCCGTTGAAAATCTTGTGGCGGCAGTGCTCGCTGTTCACCTGGCTGAATCCGAACACCTCGCTGTCTGTCAGCGGACGGCCGATCTTCTTGGCAATTCCGTTCAGATAGTCGATCTCGTCTGTGCTCAGAGCCAGTCCCTCTTTCTTGTTGTATGATGCCAGATTCTTGATGTAGACCACCTTGTCAGGCTTCTTGTTTACCGTGAATATCTCCTGGTCCAGCCCGTCGTAGAGCCTCTGGAGCATCTTGTCATATACAGGAATCCGCCTGGATTTGTCCTCTCCGTATTGGGTAGGGAAGTATTCCTCCATCCTCTCTATGCCTGAAATGTTCATGTTCTGTGTAATCTCCACCGCGGTTGTGCTCCAAGGTGTTATCATCTCCCTTCGAGGGCCGGTGAAATTGCCCTTCACACTATCTGCCTTAACCACAGACGCTCCGCCCAGAAGCCATTTTAATGCATTGATATTATCGTCAGAGAGTTGCTTTGAACTCTTTACGGCAACGATGCTGCCAGCTTTAGATTTGAAGAACAGAATCATATCGCAGAACATTATATCCTTGCGAATTTACACATAAATCTTGTATGATTTGCGGTAGTTTTAAGTATTTTTGTTTCTGCGATGACAGAAAAGGAATACAACAAGCTATTGGAGGAAATCTACCAGAGGTTTCCCTCTTTCCAGGTGGTAGGTGACAGGGCTTTCAAGCCTGGCCTTGGCAATATGATGGCTCTGGAAGAGGCTCTTGGCCATCCGTCCAGGGACTTCCGGGCTGTACACATAGCCGGAACCAACGGCAAAGGCTCTGTCAGCCATATGATTGCCTCGGCGCTGATGTCTTTTCCAGGCCAGTCAGGAAATCTGCGGGTAGGGCTTTATACCTCTCCGCATCTGGTGGATTTCAGGGAAAGGATCAAGGTGGACGGCCAGATGGTGGAAAAGGAATGGGTGTTCAACTTCCTCAAAGACCACAAGGATCTTTTCGAGAAGACCGACGCTTCTTTCTTCGAGATTACCACCGCAATGGCTTTCAGCTACTTCTCATACCGTAAAGTTGATGTGGCCGTCATAGAGTGCGGACTCGGCGGAAGGCTGGATTCCACCAACATCATCAGTCCTTTGGCCAGCGTCATAACCAATATCGGCTTTGACCACATGCAGTATCTGGGCAACAGCCTGGAGGAAATCGCAGCGGAAAAGGCCGGCATCATCAAGCCTGGCATCCCGGCAATCATCGGAGAAACCTCCGGTGTGGAGAGAGTCTTCATAGACAAGGCATCTGACTGCTGTACAGACATATACTTCGCTGAGAAGCTCAATCCTTACAATCTCAGCCCGGACGGGGCTTTCCGCAGCTTTTCCCATCGCGAGACAGATGCAAGGGAAGAAACTCTGAAATCCATTCTAAGCCTCGCCACCTGCCTTCTGGCCAGCGTGGACCCAGGCCGGATGGATCTCAAGGGAGACTGCCAGAAAAAGAACATCAAGACCGTTTGCACGGCCTTGGCTGTCATCCTTCGCAAGATGCTGGACGAAAGCCAGAAAGACCTTTCTGAAGGCACCCTCGCCGATATGGTGGAGGCCATAGAGAACGCCGCTCATATAACAGGTCTGAGGGGCAGATGGGAGAAGCTCGGCGACGCTCCTCTTGTCATCTGCGATATCGGCCACAATTCCCACGGTATGAAGGTCCTGATGCCTCAGGTGGAGCGAACCTATGAAGAGCATAATAACGGCAGGCTGATTATGTTTTTCGGAGTGATGAAAGACAAGGACCTTGCCGCTGAAGTCGGATTCCTGCCGAAAGACGCCCACTACCTGTATGTCAATGCTGCCACTCCAAGAGCCCTTCCTGCAGCGGATCTCAAGTCCCGGATGGACGAATCCGGTTTCAGGGGAGAGATCCCTGGAGACGGTAGTATATCGGCTGGTTTACAGTGGATTAAGAATAATGCAAAACCGGAAGACTTTGTGTTCATTGGCGGCAGTTCATACGTGGTAGCCGAGGTACTTAAGTTTTTCTGAAAAATTTTTCGGAAAAGACTTGCAAGTTTGAAAAATTGCACTACCTTTGCAGTCCCAATTCGGCCGTAGTGGCCACGATTCGGGAGCATAGCTCAGTTGGTTTAGAGCATCTGCCTTACAAGCAGAGGGTCATAGGTTCGACTCCTATTGCTCCCACCCGAAAAACCTCGTTAGAAAGCACTCTGACGGGGTTTTCTCTTTTTATGCCCAACACAGAAAATGAACAAATGTGGGTTCTAGATGCCTGTAGAGCATGCAGAATATCATGCAGAATACAGAAAATGTCTACAATTTGTTTATATTTGTGTATGGCAACTACGAAACTTTACCTCGACTATATTCTAAGTCAGTAGGAGGAAGAGTGACAATATCTATTGCCAGCTCACGACGGATAGAAACAAGATCTGCTTTGCTATTTCCAGTTGGTAGGCTCACATACGCTCTGTTGGGCTTATTACTCCTTAATTTTTTATTATGTAACAAGGAATGCACTCTACGAGCACAGTGACTAATTTCTTTAATAGATGGCTTATTATTAGATAATTATACTCAATGTAGATTTGTTGATATTTGTTTACTTTTTTTTTGCTGATTTTCCAATTTTTTGCTATATTTTTGTTGTTGGATTTCTGTAGAAGCCTGCAGATAGCTCCAAAATGAGTCCCGCGTCTTAAGAGATTAATAGGAACTTATATAGCTTCCCGCTGGAGTGAGAGTACTGTATTAACCTAAAAATGGGCTTCTTTTTCTTGCGTTTTTCATTTTATCCGTAAGACAGAAAGACATAGCATCAGTTTGTCGTTAACATACAGCCACTCCTGATGTTATTACAAATTCCGATAGAGGGATTCTATGGAGATCGGAAACTCTGTGGAAGGTACGTATTAACCGTATGCAGTGAGGAGCCATAGGGACTGAAACAGCAGTCAATCACTGAGCCGGGACTGTATTATTTAGACCGGTTGCGAAGCGACGACTAACGGGGAGTCAAAACGTATAACTTCAACCCGAAGACTTCTTTTTGCTTTGCAGAGAATCTTCGGTTAGGGGAAGTTATGCGAATAGCTCAGATCTTCAAGGAGTCAATAATTTGTCAACAGAATTTATATAACATATTATTTAATTATAGTCATTCATTATTATCTGACTCATGTTTCTTCTCAAATATGTTATTATAGAAAAAACAAAAAATCCGGAGGGGAAACCCTGCCGGATTCTATGTTTCAAGCATTGAAGAAAGAGATTTTCTCAACTTTCAGTGCTCAGTAAGAAACTATTAATGGAAGCTAGTGTAGTCAAGAGCTATGCCAATGCATCTGTCATTCTGAGCAGCGATTGTTTTGCCAGTAACGGTATATGTCTTTTCCGTTCCCCCGTATTCTTTCAGCTTGAAAGTAATCTCAGCATCTGAAGTGGTAAAACCATAGTAATAGAAAGCGATTCCATCTGATTCCTGAACTCCTCCAGCCCAACCATAATTGTTGGCTGCACCAGACCTGACCTCAGGAGCGTAAGTTGGATTTGTTGTAGGTGCAATTATAAAAGATCCCGTTACATGTGCATAAGTACCATTTGTGATATCATGAACCTGCAGATTGTAATAATCAGCATCTTTCAAGGAAGCATGATTCTTTATTAAGACTTTAAACAGAGTTCTAAATAACCAGTCATCACTCTTAATAGTGGCCGTCAACGTGTTGGAAGTGAAGGTATAACTAATTCCCAATGAACGGTCTTTGGTTGATATGACTAATGGGCTGCAATATGAATCCCAAGATTCCGGCTTTTCTTTTGGCCTTTTAAAATTAAACCACTCTGAATTAGAATACCAGGAATAACTATAGGAAGACAAATCATTATACCCTTCGTAAACACATACGAATTTTCCAGTGGCTGCTGGAGAGCAACCAGTTCTAAGGGAACCAGCATTCCACTTGGTGCCATCGTAAGTAATGATGAGGTCAGGTACAGTCTGGTTTTCAGCAACGTTAAACCATATGTTCAACTTGTCGCCAGCAGCCCAGTTCTTCTTTGCGGCCTTAGTGTCTGCAGAAGGACCAGAAATGGTAAGATTCAGTTTAATGCTCTCTTTCTTTTCTGGAGCATTATCTTTTGAGCAGGAGGCTGCGAAAAGAACTCCGGCTGCAATCAAAAATAATAAAGTCTTTTTCATAACCAATATAATTTAAGATTACCAGTCAGTTTCATCCGGCGTATTTTCAAATGGATTACTAATAGTCCCATCATAGTCAGGACTGCCGGTAAGAACCGGTTTTTCAAAATCCAACGCTTCCTGCTCGCAAACAGGAGAGATGTAAATTAGTTTGTTTTTCATTATAGAAATGAATTTTTAAGTTATTAATAGCAAATATAACAAATATGTGGTGATTTGCAAACTGGCTGATACTTTTGCAAGTTAATATTTCAGCCAGTTAATGTATATATTTGTTCTGGTTCAGCGTTCTGTTGCTCTCGTCCTTAAGACACACATTGCTCCTCTGCTTGGCGAGGAGAGCATTGGCTCGCTGGATAAATTTCTTTCTCTCTTCTTTTATCGTTAAATCATAATTCATTTCATGCAGAATTTCATGCAGACAGATTACTGCCTGTTGTTAAATAATTGGAAATTAGTTAAATAAAAATGTCTACCATCTGCCTTACAAGCAGAGGGTCATAGGTTCGACTCCTATTGCTCCCACTAAAAAAGCCTTTCAGATACTTCTGAGAGGCTTTTTCTTTTATACTTCTATTACCGTAGGGGTGTGGCCGGAAAGCTGGGGAATCTTCAGCAGAATATCCTTTGGAACCTTCATATAGCAGGTCAAGGTGCCGTCCGGGCAGCCGATACTGTCCAGGTTGTCCAGCACATCTTTGTCTATTATGTATCTGACCTTGTGCTCAGGATCCATCAGAAGGCAGAAAACTGTGGCGGCCCCGTGTTCTGCCCCGAGCATCTCCATGAGCTTGTCCGCAGGGGCAAATGATACTCTCGATATCTGGAGCGCCCTTCCGAAGTCCTTGGTGCTGAAAGGCTTGTCGCTTCTGGTGATGAACAGGTAGAACATCGTCTGCTGCCGGTTGCAAAGGAAGATGTTCTTGACCACTTCAGTGTTTAGCTTCTCGCCGATTATGTGGCAGTCTTCCATACTGGCCGCAGGGGAGTTGTCCACACGTTCAAAAGCCACTCCCAGGGTAGAAAGGGCCTGGTAAGCCTTCTCCTGGAGCGGATTGCTCATCCGCTCCGGAGGGGCTGTAAATCTATCGCTGACCTGAATCAAAGATTAAGGTTATTTCTTTGTGGCAGGCCTCTTGTAGCCGTCTTTCTCTGCGCGGGCAGTCATCCTGGAGATTCTCTTCTGCGTGTCAGGGTGAGTGGAGAAGAGGTTGTTTACGGCGTTGGAAGTCTTGGCGTTGGCGTTGAGGCTCTCGAGTTTCTCGAAAGCCATGGCCATGAAGTAAGGGTTCTTGCCGTTCTTTACCAGGAAGTCATAGCCGTAGTCATCAGCCTCGCTTTCCTGCTTGCGTGAGAATGAGCTGCTTGCAAGGGTCTGGCCGAGGTCTCCCAGCTGAGATGCTGACAGGGCGGCTACAGTTCCTCCGGCTGCCATGAGGCCGTAACGGGCAGCAACTACGAGCATCGCCTGCTGGAACTGTTTCTTGGTGTGCTTGAGGCCAACGTGGCCGATTTCGTGGCCCAGAACACCCAGAACCTCATCGTCTGTCATAAGGTCCATAAGTCCGGTGTAAACCCTTACGCTACCGTCTGCGCAGGCAAAAGCGTTAACCTGGTCGGTCTTGTAAACCTTGAAGTTCAGAGGAGTGCCGTCAACCTGGGTGATTCCGGCAGTAAGTTTCCTAAGACGCTTGGTGTAAGGATCGTTTTCCCCGAGGACAACATTCTGCTTGTCTTCGTTTGCAATGTACTGTCCTACATATGCCTTGACCTCAGAGTCTGAGAGGGTAGCGGCCTGGATAGCCTGCATTCCTCCGGCCAGAAGGGCCTCGGAGTTGAGGGTTCCGCAGGAAGACATCATCAAAGATGCAGCGAGCATGATAATTGCTGTGGATAAAGCTCTGAAAGTTTTCATAATTATGATTTGGTATTTTTTATTAAATTTGTACGATAATATAAAGTATGCTAATGTGCATCGCGGAACTGTCCGCAGCGCAAGTCTGAAACAAATTTATGAAAAAAATGAGAGCTTTACAATTATCCCTGTTGTCAGTTTTGTCTTTGATGCTTTTTTCCTGCGTCAGTCCGGTCAAGGAGAACCTTCCGCAGAAAATAGATGACTTTGTGATCAAGGCTCAGGTTAACTGCAAGGATTATACTCAGGCAGACTGGGAGAAATCCGCCAAGGAGTATCAAGCCATGATGGAGGAATACGGCAAGAACGAAAGCAGCTACACCGCCGAGGAAAAGCAGAGGGTGGCAAACGCCGCCGGCCGCTATCATGCTCTTCTAGTGGAGAATGCAATAGACCAGTCATCTGCTGAGATAAAGGCTCTGATCCAGGAACTGGCAGACCAGAGCAAGCTCCTTCCGGCCTTCATCGATGGCTTCAAGGACGTACTCCAGGGAGATTCCGTAAAGCTCGAGAATATATTCAGCGATATTTTCGCCTCTGACCCGGTGAAGGAACTCATCGGCAGCATAGGTTCACTTTTCGGCGGCCTGGGAAGTGCCTTGGAGGGTGATGAAGATATTGAAACCGTGGTTGATACCCTCGGCCCGGCAGAACCGCTGGATACCACCAAAAAGTAAACACCAAAAACAAATCCAAACTTCAATGAAAGGAATAGTACTGGCAGGAGGCTCAGGCACAAGACTTTACCCTATAACCAAGGGCGTGAGCAAGCAGCTTCTCCCGATATATGACAAGCCGATGATCTTTTATCCAGTTTCCGTGCTTATGAAGGCCGGAATCCGTGATTTTCTGATAATTTCCACCCCTGAAGACATGCCGTCTTTCAAGAGGCTTCTCGGCGATGGCAGTTCCTTTGGAGTGAACTTCAGCTATGAAGTCCAGCCGTCTCCGGATGGCCTGGCCCAGGCTTTCATAATAGGAGAAAAGTTCATCGGAACAGACAGCGTCTGCCTGGTCCTGGGAGACAATATCTTCTATGGAAACAATTTCAACAGTCTGCTTCTCAGGGCAGTAGAAAATGTTTCAGCTGGTAAGGCGACAGTTTTCGGCTACTGGGTTAACGATCCGCAGAGATATGGAGTCGCTGAGTTTGACAAAGACGGTAACGTACTCAGCATCGAGGAGAAACCAAAGGAACCAAAGAGCAACTACGCAGTGGTGGGCCTGTATTTCTATCCTAACAGCGTGGTGGAGATAGCAAAGAACGTGAAGCCTTCCTGGAGAGGGGAACTGGAAATCACTTCCGTCAACCAGGCATATCTGGAGCAGGGAAACCTCAAGGCTGAGAAGTTCGGCTACGGCTTTGCGTGGCTGGATACCGGAACCCACGACTCCCTGTACCAGGCAACCAACTTCGTCCAGGTGCTCGAGGCAAGGCAGGGCATCAAGATCGCCTGCCTGGAAGCCATAGCATTCAGCAAGGGCTGGATCACGGCCGAAAGGCTTAAGGAGGTAGCAGCTCCTATGGCAAAGAACCCTTACGGCCAGTATCTTCTGGACCTGGCAGACGGAAAGATCCAATTAGAAGTTTAAGAATGGAAATAATTAAAACAGACATAGAAGGCGTACTCATACTAAAACCCCACATTTTCGGAGATGCGAGAGGTTATTTCTATGAGAGCTATAACAAGAAGCTACTCAGCGATCTGGCTCCGGAAATCCCGGAATTTGTACAGGACAACCAGAGCTATTCCACATACGGAGTGGTTCGCGGCCTGCATTTCCAGAAGGCTCCGTACGCCCAGGCTAAACTGGTCAGAGTTGTCAGTGGAAAGGTGCTGGACGTGGCTGTGGACCTCAGAGCGGGTTCTCCGACATTCGGCAAGCACGTGAGCGTTGAACTGAGCGGGGAGGATCATCTCCAGTTCTTCATTCCGGAAGGCTTTGCACACGGATTTTCCATCCTGAGCCACGAGGTTGTGTTCCAGTACAAGTGCAGCCGTTTCTACAACAAGGAGTCGGAAGGCGGAATCATCTTCAACGATCCGGACCTGGGGATTGACTGGGGCATTCCACAGAAGGATATGATCCTCAGCCCTAAGGACAAGGTTCACCCGACCTTTGCCCAGTATATCAAAAGTCTATAGTTTATGGCGAAGAAAGATACATTGAAGAATATTCTGGTGACAGGCGCCAACGGGCAGCTGGGCACGTCCCTGGCTCTGATGGCCAACAGCGCCGACGCCAATTTCTTCTTCACTGACGTTGACACCCTGGATATTACGGATTACAGGGCGGTGAGCGCCTATATGAAGAAAAACCGCATAGACATCGTGATAAACTGCGCCGCCTACACCAATGTGGACAAGGCTGAGGATGACAGGGATATGGCGTTCAAAATCAACGCCGAGGCTCCTGGCAACCTGGCCAAGGCCTGCAGGGTGAACAGCGCTGCGCTGATACATATCTCCACGGACTACGTATTCGGGAAGGAGCGTTCCACACTGCCGAGAACGGAAGAGGTGAAGCCTTCTCCGTCTGGCGTCTACGGAGAGAGCAAGCTGGACGGCGAAGGGCGGATAATCGCTGAACTTGAGGGGATGGAGATTTCTCCAAGGCAGGCTGACAAGGCCCGCTACGCAATTGTCAGGACCGCCTGGCTGTATTCCGAATACGGGAAGAACTTCGTCAAGACTATGCTGAACCTGTTTGCCTCAAAAGACAGACTGAACGTTGTCTTTGACCAGGTGGGCACTCCTACATACGCCGGAAACCTGGCCGCAGTGGTATACCGCATCGCGATGGAGATGGCGTCTGGAGACTGGCGAAAGGTGGACAACGGCATCTACAACTTCACCGATGAGGGCGTCTGCTCGTGGTTTGACTTTGCAACCGCTATCGCAGAGTTTAGCGGTACTGCCTGCAGGGTAATGCCTTGCCACTCAGACGAATTCGCGAGCAAGGTAAAGCGCCCGAGCTTCTCCGTCCTGGACAAGAGCAAGATAAAGCAGAGGCTCCAGATAGAGATTCCGCACTGGAGGCAATCGCTGAGTGTCTGCCTTGACGCGCTTATAAAGAAATCAAGATAAATCTCTGAGGAAACTATTTAAAAGAAAAGATATGAATGCAATATTGATTACGGGAGGAGCCGGGTTTATTGGCTCGCACGTGGTGAGGATGTTCGTAAAGAAGTATCCGAGGACCAAGATTATCAACTACGACAAGCTGACCTACGCCGGCAACCTTTCCAACCTCAAGGATATAGAGAATCGCAAGAACTATGTCTTTGTGAAAGGGGATGTAACTGATTACAAGAAGGTTATGGCCACTCTCAAGGAGTATGGAGTGGACGGTATAATCCATTTTGCGGCAGAGAGTCACGTCGACCGCAGCATCAAGGATCCGTTTGCATTTGCAAAGACCAATGTGCTTGGAACGCTTACTATGCTTCAGGCAGCCAAGGAGTTCTGGGGCTGCAGCCTGGCTAACGCAAAGCTGAGCGAGAAGAAGTTCCGTTTCTACCATATATCTACCGATGAGGTTTACGGATCGCTGAAGTTTGACAAGAGGCTTTTCAAGGAGACTGACCGCTACGAGCCTCATTCTCCATATTCCGCCTCCAAGGCTTCTTCAGACCATTTCGTAAGGGCTTTCCACGATACTTTCGGCCTGCCTGTAGTGCTGACCAACTGCTCGAACAACTACGGCCCGTACCAGTTCCCTGAAAAGCTTATTCCTTTGATGATAAACAACATAGAGCACAACAAACCGCTCCCTGTATACGGCAAGGGCATAAATGTCAGAGACTGGCTGTATGTTGAAGACCACGCCAAGGCCATAAACCTCGTGTTCCATAAGGGAACGGTAGGGGAGACTTACAACATCGGCGGTTTCAACGAGTGGCGTAACATAGACATCGTCAAGCTGATAGTGAAGATCGTGGACCGTGAACTCGGACGCCCTGCCGGAACTTCCGAGAAGCTGATAACCTACGTGGCAGACCGTGCCGGCCACGACCTCCGCTATGCAATAGACTCTTCAAAGCTCCGCAAGGAACTCGGCTGGAAGCCAGAGACCAGTTTCCCTGAAGGCATCGAGAAAACCGTCAAATGGTATCTGGAGAACAAGGAGTGGGTGAACAATATCACCAAGGGCGCATATAAGCGCTATTATCGCGATATGTATTCAAACAGAAAATAAACAATACGGGTATGAAATTCTTTATCGACACTGCCAATCTTGAACAGATCCGCCAGGCAAACGCTCTCGGAGTCCTGGACGGCGTTACCACCAACCCTTCTTTGATGGCTAAGGAAGGCGTAAAGGGCAAAGACCAGATTTTCAAGCACTACAAGACTATCTGCGACATCGTGGACGGTCCTGTGAGCGCCGAGGTTTTCTCCACAGACTATGAAGGCATGATTAAAGAAGGCGAGGAACTCTACCAGATAGATCCTGCCAAGATAACAATCAAGCTGCCTTGCACCGAGGCTGGTATAAAGGCGGTAAAGTATTTCGCCGACAAGGGCTACAGAACAAACTGCACGCTGGTGTTCACCGTAGGACAGGCCCTTCTGGCCGCCAAGGCCGGAGCCACTTACTGCAGTCCGTTCATCGGAAGGCTGGATGACATCGGAGAGGACGGAATCCAGCTGATCGAGCAGATAGTGGATATGTATCAGTATTACGGATTCGAGACCCAGGTACTGGCCGCTTCCATCCGTCATACCAACCATATACTCAGGTGTATAGAGGCCGGAGCAGACGTTGCTACCTGCCCTTACAAGTCCATCATAGGGCTGATAGACCATCCTCTGACTACCAAGGGTCTGGACATCTTCTGCAAGGCTGCAGAATCAATGAAGTAGTATTTTTATGCCGGACAACCTTAAGCAAAAGGCGATTAGCGGAGCGAGGTGGGGTTTTATCGAGAACCTCTCCTCGCTTGCCGTTACTTTTGTGGTTGCCCTGATTCTGCAGAGGTGGTTCCTGTCTCCTCACGAATTCGGACTGATAGGCCATCTTGCCATTTTTATCGCGATATCCATTTCCTTCATAGACAACGGATTCTCGGCTGCGCTGATCAAAAAGCCCCAGCCTTCACGGGAAGATCTCTCGACAACCTTCCTTACAAACTTTTTCATAAGCCTTGTCTGCTTCGGAATCCTTCAGCTGGCTGCTCCTTATGTGGCTTCATATTTCGGTGAGCCTCAGTTGGAGGACCTGCTCAGGATACTTTCCTTTGTCCTGATAATCAATGCGGTATCCATAATCCAGAGAGTCCTTCTGGTTAAAGCTGTGGATTTCAGAAGCCTTACGATTTGCTCCGTTACCGCCTCAGTGATAAGCGGAGTCGTGGGCATCTGGCTGGCCTTCGGCGGATATGGCGTCTGGAGCCTTGTCGGACAGCAGCTTTCCCGTCAGCTGGTCAATACCATAATGCTCTGGATTGTAGGCACCTGGAGGCCGAGCCTGAAGTTTTCCGGCAAAAGTTTCCGCGAGCTTTTCTCCTACGGCAGCAACGTTCTTGTAACCGGACTCCTGGATACAATCTTCAAGAACATTTACTTCCCTGTAATCGGAAAGGGATTCGGCACTGAGACACTCGGCCAGTACACCAGCTCCGAGAAATACAGCAACGTTACTTCCAACAACCTGTCCCAGGTAGTTCAGAGGGTAAGCTTCCCGGTTCTGAGCAAGGTGCAGGACGACGATGTCCGCCTAAAAAGAGTCTTCAGCACCATCCTGAAGGTGGTAATGGCTGTGTCTGTTCTTGTAAGTTTCTGCCTTTCAGCCCTCTCGTATCCGTTTATCGTGGGTCTGGTAGGTGAGACGTGGGCTCCTGCAGCCCACATACTTTCCATAATCTGCCTCGCTGGAGCATTCTATCCGGCACACTATCTCTACCAGAACATCCTCCAGGTTAAGGGCAAGATGCGCCAGTACCTGGTTCTGGATATACTCAAGAAGGTCCTGATGGCAATCTCCATCGTTATCGGAATCGTCCTCAAGGACCTGGACATCCTTCTGTGGGGAATGGTTGCCGCCTCTATACTGACCCTTGTAATCTACGCCCTGTATTCAGGCCGGGCAATAGGTTATGGTCCGCTGGAGCAGCTGAAAGACCTGTTCCCGATGTTTATTATCTGCGTAATCATCTCGCTGATAGTGGGAATAGCCGCTATCGTCTTCAAATATATCTGTTTCAGGAACAACTGGGACGATATGACCTGGACCAATCTCTCGTCCGTGGCCGCCGGCCTGCTGATCGGCGCCATCCTGATACTGGTTTTCTGGAAATTCCTCCCGAAGAAGGAAACCCGGGAAATCAGGAACCTCCTCTCCGTCTGGAAAAAATCCGAATAGAATGGAAGCAGGAGCAAAACCATCCGGAATAGCCGTCATAATCACGGTCTTCAACAAGGAGAAGTTTCTCCGCGATGCCATAGAAAGCGTCTTGACCCAGCACCTTGGAGCTTCCGTAACCAACTCCACTACAGCCCAACATACTTCCTGCCAGAAGACTCTTTCAATAATCCTCTGCGATGACGGTTCCAGCGACTCCAGCCGCCAGATCTGTGCAGACTACGCCGCCAAGTATCATTCAGGCTCAGACAATGATTCAGCGCCGTTAAAGATTGTTTTTGACATAACAGATGGAGTGCACAGGGGAGTTTCCGGCAACTTCCTCCATTGCCTGGAGTTTGCACTTTCTTTAAACGTGCGGTATGTGAGCCAGTTGGATAGCGATGACATGCTTGCGGATCCATACTTTCTGCTGAGGCAGACATCCTTCCTGGATTCCCATCCGGAAGCTCAGGCAGCCTGCAGCGGATTCTTCCTGATAGATGAGAAAGACACCCTGGAGACAGTCCGCGGGAAATTCCACTCCAGTCCCCTTTGCAATAAATCATCCGTCACCCAAGATACTACTGCCAATGTAAACAGTAAGACAATATCTTACACTTCTACTGAGGAATCATCTCAGAACTCAGTTCATGGAATATACAGGGATATGAAGATCACTCCGGAGACCCTTCTTACAAAGAACAACCCGCTGGTTGCCGGAGGAGTGACCTACCGGACAGAGCATCTTAGGGTATATCTTAATACATTCGCCTCCAGGGAAGATGCTACGCAAGATCTTCCGCTTTGGCTTTTTCTATCACAATGTGGAAGTTTCTGGGGAACTGACACTCAGTCTATTGCCTATCGTAATCTTGCGGAGAGCGTCAGCCGCTCGGGAGACCTGGAAACGCAGCTACGGTTCCAGAAGGAATCTCTGGACACCCGCCTCCGCTTCACAGGCTTCTTGAAACAGAACCATCCTCAAAGCTCTCTAAAACGCATCGATAGGCTTGAGGATAAGGCTAAGTTGCTCTATGAGAAGAAGATGCTGCGCCATTACGCCAAGCTCTCGCCAAAAGAATATCCCGCACAGCTGAAGCAGTCGCTGAAAAAGAGTCCATCCCTGATATTCAGTAAAGACATCTGGCGCTCAATAGGCGTTTACCTGAAAAACCGCTAGATACCATCGCCGAATAGGAAAACCCACTTCCGGCTTCCCTGGTTTTGTATTGTAGTATAAGACTCAGCTTCCTTGTCTGTAAGCCGGGTTTTCAGGGCGGCCCATTGCCGTGTGTTGATTCTCTTCCAGGTTTTAGGGTCTATTCGGTAGGTGACAGGCTCCATTGTGCCGGCGAGCTTGAATCCGAGTTTGCGGTATGCGTCTCCGTTGCTCCATTCATTGTCCGAATAACTCATAACCTCAATCGTTCCGTGAGTTTGAGGTTTTACGCTGGTGCTTTCAGCGTTAGGAGAGCTGTGCTTATCGATATCGCTGAGGAATTGGTTCAGGACTTTTCCCATTCCGCCGGCAATCCTGACATCTGGAAGGCTTGCGTAGCGGGTCCATTCAAATGACTTAAGTTGAGAATCTTTATCTTGATTGGGATTGATGGAACTTTTTGGCTGGTAGGTTTTCATGAACTGCGCTGCGGCAACGATATCTCCTTTATGCAGAAGCAGATAGTCTGTCTGTCCTTTGAGATAGCCGTAGGTGTGGAAGGCATCCAGGAACTTCTTGGCCTTGGAGCGGAACAAATCAGGAGAAAAGCCGAAATCTTTGCAGTTCTTTATGGAAACAACTTTGCAGAGTCTAGCGTGGACTCTTCTGAACACGCCCAGCCGGGAGAGCATCCTCTGCGATGTCACGGTCCTGGAGCTTCTCCAACGGTCTTCATACAGGAAGAACGTTTCGTAGGAAGCGTCTGTTTCGGAACTGTCATGTGCCGAGGCAGCATGCTCGAGAGCCGAGTCAGCAGACAGGCCTTGCGGCGGAAAGTCTTGAGAGACAACCGGCACGAGAATCATCTTTAGATTGTGCTTGGGAAAGAGAACCGCATTTCCGTCAACGGAATAGGGGATGTTGCTGTTGTTAAGAACATCAAGCGCTTCTTGCCCGAATGACGGTAATAAAATTTGCATAAGACAATTATAATCTATACTTTTGCAACCCAATTCGGAGATCCGCTAGCTCAGTTGGTAGAGCACAACACTTTTAATGTTGGGGTCTCGGGTTCGAGCCCCGAGCGGGTCACCAAAATAGAGAGTTGATTTTCAGCTCTCTATTTTTTGTTTTTCTTCTTGGATTTATAAATAGCGCATGGTTCCTGCAACGATGCGGCAATTTCTTCTTCGTACTCTAACTCTCTGGTTATTGCTTTGTTTATGAAATCATTAATAGTAGTTCCAGTTTTTGCGGCGAATAGCGCGATACGATAATGGAGCTCAGATGGCATTCTCAGATTAAGTTTACCGCTGTATGGTTTAGCAGGTTCAATGTTTTCTGCGTTGCAACCCTCAATGTAGCTGTCAATTGCATCCATAAAGTCCGCCTTTAATTCTTCTAATGTATTGCCCTCATAGAGAATCAAAGTCTTGCCGTTCAATCCTTGAACTTTTCCTATGAGGCAGTCATCTTCCTTGCTGAATTCTACCGAACCTTTATATCCTTTGTATTCCAAGAAGTCCATATTCATCCTAAAATGCCATACAAAGGTACTAAATATAGTACTAAAATGCAATAGGAGGGGGAATGCTCGGCGATGGTGGTCTGTAAGTTGCTGATAATCAGACGACCCCAAATATTACTATGCAAAAACGTAGGGGTAATAATAGGGGAGCGTTGATAGTCAGGCAGTTGCAAGGCACCATCGCCGAACCCTTCCCCGGTCTACCATCGCTGAGGCTATTTTCTCACATACTTCTTATATTCGAGCTCGGCTAATAGAGCCTTCTTGAAATTTTCTACGGAACCGAACAGGCTAATAATCACATCGTTGCTGATTTGAATGAGCTCCTTCCATACGCCAGGCTTTTTAGTAAAAAGCTTCAAAGAGGAATACTTGTAGCGGAATGGGCTATTGGATAACTTGGCTTTAACCGGATTGTTGGCATTGTACAAAATCTTGTCACGTTTTGCTTCATCGAATGACAATGGGGATGCTTTAATCGTCGATTCATAGAATAGGGGACCTGTTCTATGATACTTCATATTGTACCATCCGCAGTATTTCCTTGCTATGAAGGTCTTGAATCCCATAATGTCAGGCGAGTCGACTATCATATGAAAATGATTAGACATGCAAACCACTATAATAACTTCCGACCGAAACTTCTTCCGAGCCTCTTCTATCGTGTAAATCAGTTTCTTGAAATCTGATTGCCGGTAAAATAGCCGATCCCCAATAATCTGCTTGGCGTATAGGTGATACATTCCCGGTTCTCTCACTATGCTCGAGCGAATGTGAGGGCGATTGTCTGATTGTTTCTTGTTGCTTTCTCGTATAATCATATTCTATCCCGTTTTAGAAACAATGTTATGTGTGGGCAAATCTATTGAAAGATCCTTCGATGCGGATGCCAAAACGTAAAATTTACCCGCGAACCATGTCTTTTGATAATCGCAGGATTTTGCCGCTCGGCGATGGTGGGTTGTAAGTTGCTGATTTTCAAGACGCCCCAAATATTACTATGCGAAAACGCGGGGGTAATAATAGGAGAGCTTTGATAGTCAGGCAGTTGCGAGGCACCATCGCCGAACCCCTTCCCCCGCCGTGCCAGGAAGAGGTATCTGAGGGCCTGGAAGATGAGGATTGGGGCCTGGAAGAAGGGGGTTGGAGTCTGGAAGAAGGATGCTGAGGGCCTGGAAAGAGGGGGTTGGAGTTGGGTAGGGGGTAAAAATGCCCCCGAGGGCGTGTTTGTTTGCTGCCGGGATGTGGTTTTAGTCCTGATTATTGGATGGAAAGGCCGTTAATTTGGATGGGCGATTGTTATGGCTGAGGTAATGGAACAAAAAAGAGGGCTGTCAACCCTCTTTTTTCTGTTTACGGAGATCTTGGTGTTTTCTGACGGAGATCTGGGTGTTTATTTCGGTTTGACGGAGATCTGGCCGTCGGTGTAGCTGAGCTCGATGGTTTCTCCTACCTTGAAGCGGCCGGAGATGATGGCTTCGGATACAGGATCTTCCACCAGCTTCTGGATGGCGCGCTTGAGCGGACGGGCTCCGTATTGTGGATCGTAGCCTTCTTCAGCGATGTATTTCTTGGCGGCAGGGGTGATCTTCAGCTTGTAGCCGATCTGCTCAACCCTGGAGAACAGGCCCTTGAGTTCTATGTCTATGATCTTCTCCAGATCTTCCCTGGTTAGCGGGTTGAAGAGGATCTGCTCGTCCAGACGGTTGAGGAACTCAGGCGAGAAGTGGTTCTTCAGGGCCTTGTCTATGATGCTGCGGTTCTTGCTTACGACATCTCTCTTGGTGGCGGTGGCGTAGCCTACGCCCTGGCCGAAGTCCTTGAGTTCCTTGGTTCCGATGTTGGAAGTCAGGATGAGGATGGTGTTGCGGAAGTCTATGTTGCGGCCGTTGGAGTCTGTCAGCCTTCCTTCATCCAGAACCTGGAGAAGGAGGTTGAAGATGTCCGGATGGGCCTTTTCTATCTCGTCCAGAAGGACCACGCTGTATGGCTTGCGGCGTACTTTTTCGGAGAGTTCTCCGCCTTCGTTGTATCCGATGTAGCCTGGAGGCGCACCGATGAGGCGGCTGACGGAGAATTTCTCCATGAATTCGCTCATGTCTATGCGGATGAGGGAATCTTCCGTGTCGAAGAGGTTGCGGGCCAGCACCTTGGCCAGCTGGGTCTTGCCCACGCCCGTAGGGCCGAGGAAGAGGAAAGTGCCGATAGGTTTGCCCGGATCCTTCAGGCCGGCACGGTTACGCAGTATGGCACGGGTGACCTTGTCAATGGCCTCGTCCTGGCCGATGACGCTCTCCTTTAGGGTCTTGCCCATGTTCAGCAGTCGGTTGCTTTCGCTCTGGGCGAGTTTCTGGATAGGGATCTTGGTGCTCTGGCTCAGTACGGCCTCGATGTCTTCTTTGTCCACAACCACAGGGTTGCTTTCCATCTTGGTACGCCATTTCTTGCGTGCGGTCTCAAGTTCTTCCTCCTTGGTCTTGAGCATATCCCTGAGCATGGATGCCTGCTTGAAGTTCTTCTCCCGGATGGCTTTGCTCTTTTCCGTCTGGAGGACGGATACGGCGCTTTCCAGCTCTGAGAGGCTCTTAGGAACCTTGAGGTTCTTGATATGGGCGCGGCTTCCGGCCTCGTCCATGATGTCGACCGCCTTGTCCGGAAGGCAGCGGTCTGATATGTATCTCTGACTCAGCGATATACAGCTCTTGAGAGCTTCATCTGTATAGGTTACGTTGTGATGGCCTTCATATTTGGCCTTGATGTTCTGCAGGATGAGGAGGGTCTGGTCGAAGTCCGTAGGCTCCACCATAACCTTCTGGAAACGCCTTTCCAGGGCGCCGTCCTTCTCGATGACCTCACGGAACTCGTCCAGGGTGGTGGCACCGATGCACTGGATTTCTCCGCGCGCCAGGGCCGGCTTAAGCATATTGGCCGCATCCAGGCTGCCGGAAGCTCCTCCGGCACCGACCAGGGTATGGAGCTCGTCGATGAACAATATGACATCGTCGTTTTTCTTCAGCTCGTTGAGTATGGCCTTCATCCTCTCCTCAAACTGCCCCCTATACTTGGTTCCGGCAACGATGCTGCCGATGTCCAGGGAGATTATTCTCTTGTCACTCAGGGAGTAAGGAACTTCCTTATGCGCTATCTTGTTGGCCAGGCCCTCTGCGATGGCGCTCTTTCCCACACCCGGTTCACCGATGAGGATAGGGTTGTTCTTCTTCCTGCGGCCGAGGATCTGGGCCACGCGGTCGATCTCCCTGTCCCTGGCTACGACAGGATCCAGTTCGTCATTGGCTGCAGCCTTCGTCAGGTCGAAGCCGAAGCTGTCCAGGACCGGAGTCTTGCTCTGCGGAGCGGTGCTTTGGCTCTGCCTTACGCCGCCTTCTCCTTCGGATGCCGGGAAACTGTCTGCACTCTGGCCTCCTTCGGAAGGACCGGAAGCAGCCCCGGCGGAGGAAATACCGCCCAGAAGATCGTCTCCAGGGGCTCTCGGAGCCTCGGGAGCGCTGTCCGGCTCTATGTTCTTGATGGTAGCGTAATGTATGCCCTGCATATGCAGATAATCGATAGCTGCCGTACTGTTGCCTCTCATTATGGCCAGCAGAAGATGGAGGCTTCCCGGAGACGGAGACTTCAGGCTCCTGGCTTCCAGATACATAAGCTTCAATGCCGTGCTGGCCGCCGTGGACAGGGCTATCTCGTTGGCCTTGTTCTCCGGAACGGGCTCACCCTTGCCGATGGTATCCTCGATGGATTTCTTCATCGCGGAGATGTCTATCCCCAGTTCCAGCAGCCTGGCAACAGCCGCGTTGTCCGAGTGGCGTATCATTCCAAGAACCAGATGGTCCGTGGTAAGTACATAGCTTCCGAGCCTTATCGCTTCCTCCTTGGAGTAGGCGATTATGGCGTTGAGTATTTCAGGAAAATCGATATACATTGCGCTTCTAAAATATTTGGGGTTAAAGATACGAAAAATACGCGTTAAAAGAGCCTGCAGGGGGATTTTTCTTCGCGATGGAAAACCGGTGCCTCACGCGCGTATTTTATAGGTAAAAAAGTTTGGAAAAAAGTGGGGGATTTCGTAAATTTGAAAGTTAAAATTAAAGAGGTATAAATGGACGAGAACAAGGATTTGAACGGCACACCCGTGCCAGAGGGAGAGGGGGGATTCAACCACGGAATTATCCAGAGGATAAACATAGAGGATCAGATGAAGACCGCTTACATCGATTACTCTATGAGCGTTATTGTTTCCCGTGCTCTTCCTGATGTAAGAGACGGTCTGAAGCCTGTACACCGCAGGATTCTTTACGATATGGGCAAGGAGCTGAACATCACCTCCGGCGGCCAGACCAAGAAGTCCGCCCGCGTGGTGGGAGACGTTTTGGGTAAGTTCCACCCGCACGGAGACAGCAGCGTCTATGACGCGATGGTCCGCCTGGCCCAGACCTGGAACATGCGTTACCCGCTGGTATTCGGCCAGGGTAACTTCGGATCTGTGGGAGGAGACCCTCCTGCAGCTCAGCGATATACGGAAGTGAAGCTTATGCCGGCCGGTGAGGAAGTCCTCAAGGACCTGGAGAAGGATACGGTGGATTTCATCCCGAATTTCGACGGCGAATACATGGAGCCGACCGTGCTCCCTGCCAAGCTTCCGCTCCTTCTTATCAACGGAACAAACGGTATCGCCGTAGGTATGGCAACCATGATGCCGCCTCACAACCTGACCGAGGTTTGCGACGGCATAATCGCCTACATCGATAACCCGGACATAGACACCGAGGGCCTGATGCAGTACATCAAGGGTCCTGATTTCCCTACCGGCGGCACCATAATGGGCCTGCAGGGCATCAAGGATGCCTACGAGACCGGCAAGGGCCGCATCATCATCCGCGGAACCACTGACATCGAGGTCAACGAGAAGAGCGGAAGGGAAACCATCGTGATAAAGGAAATCCCTTATATGGTCAACAAGAACGAGCTGATCAAGCAGATTTCCCAGATGGTGGACAACAAGAAGATCGAGGACATCGTCTATGTAAATGATGAAAGTGACCGCAAGAGCGGCATGCGTCTGGTTGTAAAGCTGAAGGTAGGTGCTGTAAGCCAGGTGGTTGTAAACAACCTCTTCAAGCATACCGAGCTCCAGAGCAGCTTTGCCGTAAACAATGTGGCCCTGGTGGACGGAAGACCTCGCCAGCTGAATCTCAAGCAACTCATCAAATATTATGTGCGCCACCGTCACGATGTTGTAGTACGCCGCCTGAAGTTCGACCTCAAGAAGGCTCAGGACCGCGTCCACATCCTTGAAGGACTGTGCATTGCACTGGATCACGTAGATGAGGTTATCAAGATAATCCGCGAAAGCGAGACCGTGGAGAGCGCAAAGACCGCTCTGTGCGCAAGGTTCGGCCTGACCGAGATCCAGGCAGCCGCCATCGTGGAAATCAGACTCAGGCAGCTGGCCAAGATGGAGAAGAAGAAGCTGGAGGACGAGCTTGCAGAACTTAGAGCCCTCATCAACAAGATAAACACCATCATCGGCGACGTCAAGCTCCAGATGGGCATCATCAAGGAGGAGCTCGAGGAAGTGAAGAAGAAGTTCGGCGATGAGCGCCGCACCCAGATCCATCCGGACGAGAGCGAGTTCAACTACGAGGACATCATCGCAGACGACGATATGGTAATCACCATCTCCCACCTGGGATACATCAAGCGTACTCCGCTTACCGAGTACCGCCTCCAGAATCGCGGAGGAAAGGGAAGCCGCGGAAGCGCCACCAGGGACGAGGATTTCATAGAGCACATCTATGTGGCCAACATGCACTCCACGATGCTGTTCTTTACCAACAGCGGCAAGTGCTTCTGGCTTAAGGTTTACCAGATTCCTGAAGGCACCAAGACCACCAAGGGAAGGGCCATCCAGAACGTTCTGAGCATAGCCCAGGGAGAGAAGGTTTGCGCCTACATCAACGTCAACCGCCTCAAGGATGAGGAATACATCAACTCCCATTATGTGGTTCTGGCCACCAAGAAAGGTATCATCAAGAAGACCACCCTGGAAGCTTACTCCCGTCCTAGGGCGAACGGCGTGATCGCAGTCAACGTCAGGGAAGGGGACGAGCTCATCGAGGCTATCCTCACCGACGGCAGCAACCAGATCATGCTCGCGGCCAAGGAGGGCAAGTGCGTAAGGTTCGATGAATCAAAGGTTAGGGCCATCGGCCGTACCGGTACCGGAGTAAGGGGAATCGAGCTGGAGGAAGGCAACGAAGTCGTCGGTATGATTTGTGTAGAACCGGGTACAACCGACAAGACCATCCTGGTTGTCAGCGAGCACGGCTTCGGCAAACGCAGCCAGCTGGATGACTACAGGGTGACCAGCCGCGGATGCAAGGGCGTGAAGACCATAAACATCACGGACAAGACTGGCAAGCTTATTGCACTGAAGGCAGTAACCGATGAGAACGACCTTATGATCATCAACCGTTCCGGCATCGTCATAAGGGTGGCTGCATCCCTGATAAAGGTAGCCGGAAGGGCGACCCAGGGAGTCAAGCTCATCAACATAAAGGATACGGACAGCATCGCAGCCGTTTGCGCCGTACCTAAGAGCGAGGACCTGAAGGCTCAGGAAGCTGCAGAAAATGAAGAAGATACACAAACACAGGAATAACAATAATAACTTAATAATTACAGAAATGAAAAGATTTTTTATCACATTAGCTGCTGTACTGATGATCGTTCCGACCATCGGCGCACAATCCAAGGAGGGCTCAAGGGCTCTCAAGGACCTTGCTAAGGCGAAAGAAGCTATTGCCAAGAAGGCCGATGCCTCCAACTATCTGAAGCTCGGTAATGCTTACGCAGATTGCTACGATGCTCCAATCAATGGTCTTTTCCTCAAGAATTCCGCTCAGCAGACCGCTCTTCTTCTTAAGGGTGCCATCAAACTGGGTAGCGAGCAGAAGGAAATCAACGGCAAGACCTACAACGTTGATACTTATATCGACAAGGAGGTTTATTATACAGAGCAGGGAGTCCTTGCTGGTTACAAGGTTACCAAACCTCTGGCTGAGGACGCTCTGAAGAACTGCCTCGATGCTTATGACAAGGCAGCCGAGCTGGGTGCTTCCACAAAGGATCTGCAGCCTCTCTATGTTGCTCTTGCAAAGAGACATTGGGATGCAGCAATGGTTGACTACAACATGCAGGACTATGCAGATGCTTCCAAGGCATTCGAGATGAGTTACCTGGTTAACGCCCGCCCTGCAGTTGGAGCTCTTGACACCAACGGTCTGATTTACGCCGGTATCGCTTCCGTCCTTGCAAAGGACAGCAAGCGTTCCATCGAGATCTTCGAGAAGTGCGTAGACCTCAACATCGCAGACGGTGATATCATCGCTATGCTTGCAGACAGCTACAAGGCTCAGGGTGACACCGTTAAGTGCAAGGAGATCCTTGGCAAGGGATTCGAGAGATTCCCAACCAACCAGGGCATCCTGGTATCCCTGATCAATACCTATCTGGAGACCAACGATGATCCTGAGAAGATTATCGTAGTCCTCAAGAAGGCACAGGAGAACGAGCCAACCAACGCTTCACTGGTTTATGCCGAGGGTAACCTCTACAAGAACATGAAGCAGTACGACAAGTGCATCGAGCTCTACCGCAAGGCTGCAGAACTCAATCCTACTTACGTATTCGCTCCTTACAACGAGGGTGATACCTATTATCAGATGGCTCTCGACCTCCAGGACAAGGCTTCCATGGAACCGGACGACGCCAAGTTCGCTGAACTCAACAACCAGATGAACGACTGTCTGAAGAAGGCTATCGAGCCTTTCGAGAGAGCTTTCTCAATCGCTGAGGATCCTGAAATCAAGAGAGGTTGCGCAGAGTACCTGAAGCAGATCTATTTCCGCTTCCGCGACGAAAAACCTGAGTATCAGGCCAACTACGAGAAGTACCACAAGTTTATCGAGGAGAGCGCTAACTAAGCTGAAAACCAAGCAAAATGAAAAGACATCCGGAAAATTCCGGATGTCTTTTTTTTAATGTGGTATCATCAATAAGATATTAATCTACCGGGCCTTCTGCAGGAGCTGCAGGAGTTGCAGGAGCTGCAGGAGCTGGTCTTGGTGTTCTCTCTGACGTAGCGGCTGCCACGTTAATGGTTCTTCCCATATGCTCGGAACCGTTCAACGCCTCGATTGCCTTCAGACCATCCTCCTCACTCATTTCTACAAATCCATAGCCCTTTGATCTGTGGGTTACCTTATCGGTTATGATTCTTGCTGATGACACTTCCCCAAATGGGGCAAATAGCTTTTCAAGGTCCTCCCTTCTTGCTCTGAAGCTCAGACTGGATACGAATATGTTCATAGAGTATTTTTTGATTAAACTTCTAACAAAGATACTGACTTTTTCTTAAAAATCAATATCTTTTGCAGTAATAAAAATCAAAATTACCGGCTGTAGCCTCTCTTGTAAGGATTGCCTTCGTACCAGTTGATATAGGCCTGGATTGCGGTCCTGGTGCCTCCAGGAGTAGGGTAGTCTCCGCTGAAGTACCAGTCTCCGTTGTTTTCCGGACAGGCCTTGTGCAGATTTTCGATGCTCTGGAATACCACCCGGACTGGAATCCTGCCTTCCAGCTCAGCCGGAGTTACCATCTGGGCTATCTTCTCGGAGATCTCCTCATCCGTAAACGGTGCATATATTTCCTTCACGTAATTATCTACCCCGGAACGATAATCCTCCAGCGGCCGCTTCTCCGCATCCTTGCACTTGCGGTAGACATCGCTGAGGACCTTCTCCATTCCTCTTTCCTTAAGCAGGGCCACCGCCGCGTTGAAGGCGATGAATTCTCCCATCCTGCTCATATCTATTCCGTAGCAGTCCGGATACCTGATCTGAGGGGATGATGAAATAATCACTATCTCCCTCGGTTCCAGCCTGGAAAGTATCTTTATGATACTCTGGCGAAGGGTTGTTCCCCTGACGATACTGTCGTCTATCACCGCTATGGAATCCACTCCCGGCTCTATACTGTTATAGGTAATGTCATACACGTGCGCCGCAAGGTCATTCCTGGTACTTCCCTCAGCGATGAAGGTCCTCATCTTTATGTCCTTGATCGCCAGCTTTTCCGTCCTGATCTTGTGCCCAAGTATTTCCTTAATCCCCGTTTTAACCTCTAAGTGCTCCTTCCGGCAAAGCGTCTCAAACTCCTCTACAGAAGATTCGGCTTCAGAACCCGGGACGCCATTATCACTGGAAAGCAAGTGTAATATCTTCTTAAGTTTCAGGGAATTAAGATGCTCGTTCAATCCTTCGATCATACCCATGAATGCGACTTCCGCGGTGTTCGGAATGAAGGAGAAGACGGTCTTGTCCAGATTCGGGCACACATCCAGTATCTGCGGGATCAGCAGCCTTCCCAGGTCCTTCCTTTCCCGGTAGATGTCGGCGTCGCTTCCCCTGGAGAAATATATCCTTTCGAAGGAGCAAGGTCTTGGATTCTCGGGCTTTACCAGGCAGCTGATGTTGTATTTCCCGTCTTTGTGTATGGTTATGGCTTCTCCCGGCTGGAGTATCTGGACCTTGTCATATTTTACGTCCAGGGCCGTCTGGATGGCAGCTCTCTCGGAGGCGGCTACCACGATCTCATCATCTATATAATAGAAGCACGGCCTTATTCCCCATCTGTCGCGGAAGACGAAGCTTTCTCCGCTTCCGGTGGATCCCACAATGCAGAATCCTCCGTCCCAATAACGGGATGCCTCTGCGATAACTCCCTCCATATCAATGTTATCCTCAATCTTTGCATTGAGTTCCTCTCCCTTCAGCCCCAGCTTCTTGTACTTTCTGTAAAGGGTGGAGTGGTGCTCGTCCAGCAGGGCTCCCATCTGTTCCAGAATCAGGAAGGTGTCCGCATCGCTGCGGGGATGCTGTCCCTGCCCCTGGACCATCATCGAGAAGAGTTCTTTCTCGTTGGTGATGTTGAAGTTTCCGGCCAGGCAGAGGTTCCTGTTCCTCCAGTTATTCCTCCTCAAAAACGGATGCACGTAGCTCATCCCGCTCCTTCCGGTGGTGGAGTATCTCAGATGTCCTATGTAAACTTCTCCAATGTACGGCAGATCAGTGTCATACACCGGCCCCTTGCGGGCTTCCTCAATCTCCTTGGTCACATTCTCGAAGCACTCTGATATGGCAGTGTTTCCCAGTGCCCTCTGGCGGAAGATATATTCCGTTCCCGGTTTTGAATCAATCTTCACGCAGGCCAGTCCTGCACCCTCCTGCCCGCGGTTATGCTGCTTTTCCATCATCAGATACAGCTTGTTCAGTCCGTAGAGAGGAGTCCCGTATTTTTCCTGATAGTAAGAAAGTGGTTTCAGCAGGCGTATAAGAACCACGCCGCACTCGTGCTTGATCTGTTCGCTCATAGTTTCAGAATTTGAAGCAAAGAAATCTTTATACGGCAAATTTACCGTATTTTTATTAAATTTGAAGGATTCAAAACGCAATAATTCGTTATTAAACGCAAATAATATCAAACGATATGGATGAGAGAATAATACAGGCAGCCCAGAAGTGGCTCGGCGACGGATATGACGAACAGACCAAGGCGGAAGTCAGAAACCTCCTCAACGGAGACCCTAAACTTCTGGAAGATGCCTTCTACAAGACCCTTGAGTTTGGAACAGGTGGCCTCCGTGGCATAATGGGAGCGGGTTCCAACCGCATGAACCGCTATACGGTGGGCATGGCCACCCAGGGCTTTGCCAACTACCTGAAGAAGTGTTTCGGCCAGCTTCGCCAGATCAAGGTTGCCATCACCCACGACTGCCGCAACAATTCCGACTATTTCTCCAAGATCGTGGCTGAAATTTTCGAGGCCAACGGTTTCCACGTATATCTTACCAAGGAACTCCGCCCGACCCCTGAGCTGAGCTATGCTATCCGCTATTACGGCTGCCAGGGTGGCGTGATGGTTACCGCTTCCCATAACCCTAAGATTTACAACGGTTACAAGGCTTATTGGTCAGATGGAGCCCAAGTTATCGCTCCTCACGACAAGAACATCATCGCGGAGGTGAACAAGATCACCGATATTTCCCAGGTAAAGTGGCACAAGGCCGGTGGCAACGCTTCCGTTAATTGCGCCGATGGCAATGCTTCCGTAAATTGCTGTCCTGAAGGTGTTGGAGAATGCTGTAAGGGACTCAGCAACGCTGAGATCGCCGAGAGAAAAGGTCTTGGCTTCATCGAGATGGTAGGGGAAGAGCTGGACGATGCCTATCTTAAGGATCTGGCTACCCTCCACGTTTCTCCTGAGAGCGTCAAGCGTCATCACGACCTCGGAATCGTCTATACTCCGCTCCACGGTTGCGGCGTAAAGATCGTTCCAAGGGCCCTGAAGGAGATGGGCTTTACCAACGTCCATCTCGTTGAGGAACAGTGTGTCAACACAGGCGAGTTCCCAACGGTTCAATCTCCTAATCCTGAGGAGCCTACAGCCCTCAAGATGGCTGTTGACCTGGCAGAAAGGGTAGGTGCTGAAATCGTCTGCGCTTCCGATCCTGATGCTGACCGCTGCGGTATTGCCGTAAGGGATGAAAACAACCATCTCGTCCTCCTCAACGGCAACCAGATGAACTGCATCCTTACCTATTATATGTTGCAGCGCTGGCAGGATCTTGGCCGCCTGAAAAATGACACTGACAAAAAAGAAAACGATTCAAATTCCACCACACTCGACCATCGTTTCCCTTACATCATAAAGACCATCGTAACCTCCAACCTGATGAGTGACATAGCAGACCATTTCGGCGTTAAATGGTACAACGTCCTGACCGGTTTCAAGAACATCGCTGAGGTCATCCTTCATAACGAGGGCAAGGGTATCTATGTCTGTGGCGGAGAGGAGAGTTTCGGCTTTGCGGTAGGGGAGTATGTAAGAGATAAGGACAGTCCTATAACTGTCTCATTGATTTGTGAATGCGCTGCCTGGTGCAAGGATAGGAACACCACCGTCTGGGGCCTTCTTCAGTCTATTTACAAGCAGTTCGGCGAGAGGAAGGATTGGCTTAGAAGCTACACCTTCCCTGGCATAGAGGGAAAGAAGAAAATCGACTCCCTCGTGGAGACTTTCCGCACCAATCCTCCAACCCACATCGCTGGCAGCAAAATCATCGAATACAGAGATTATCTCAAGAACGATTATTTCGCCCCTGAGGTAAAGCTTGCCAAGAGCAACGTCCTCCAGTACATCAGCGAAGACGGCACCGTTGTATCTCTCAGACCTTCAGGCACTGAGCCTAAGATCAAGTTCTACTTCAACCTCCGCTGCAACCCTGGTGAAGACGTTGAGGCAAAGGCCAAGGCCATGGACGATCAGTTTGCCGTTAAATAGATCAAAAAAAAACGGCAGAAGAATAATCCAGGAAAGCAGAAGAAAGAAGGAAAAAGAAGGAAGGAAAAAAGAGAAGGAAAAAGAAAGAAGGAAAAAGAAAAGAATAAGCTCAAAAAACAAGCAAAAAAATCAGTCATGACAAGCAGCTCAATAAATCAGCATCCGACCGGAGCAAGACGGGTATTCTTCCTGGTTGTAATTATGATATTCTGGTTTGTGATTTCCTTTGTCACAAACATCCTGGGTCCGCTGATTCCGGATATCATCAACAGCTTCAGTCTCAGTAAATTGACTCTTGCAGGATTCATTCCTACAAGTTTCTTCCTGGCCTATGCCGTAATGAGTATTCCGGCTGGTCTGATGATAGAGAAATGGGGGGAGAAAACCGTGCTCTTCCTGGGCTTTTTCATGAACCTTGTAGGCAGCCTTCTTTTTGCCTTCCTGCATACCTATCCGGTGCTTCTCGTTTCCTGTTTCATCATTGGCCTTGGCATGGCTATGTTACAGACCGTCATGAACCCGCTCCAGCGTGCGGTGGGTGGCGAGGAGCATTACGCCTTCGTGAGCGATTGTAGCCAGGTTGTTTTCAGCGGGGCTTCCTTTGTAAGTCCTTTGGTATTTACATATTATGTGGCCAATCCAATGAAGTATGCCCCAGAGGGGATGCCATGGATTTCGCTATACTATCTATTTGGAGCCATTATTATTGCAATGCTCGTCATTGTCCTGCTTTGCCGCTTTCCTAAGATCGAGCTCAAATCAGACGAAAAATCCGGTGGCAAGTCCTCATACTTTGAGCTTTTCAAGGACAAAAAAGTGTGGCTGTTTGCCCTTGGCATCTTCTTCTATGTAAGCACGGAACAGGGCCTTGCCAACAACATAAGCCTTTTCCTGGAGCGCTATCATGGTTTTGACGCTCACACGGTAGGCGCTTCCGCAGTGGGCTGGTTCTGGGGCTCCATGCTGATTGGCTGTGTCATAGGCCTTCTTCTGCTCAAGCTTGTGGACTCCAAGTTGCTCCTCAAGTTTTGCTGCATACTCTCCCTGGCGCTTCTTGCCGTTGGTCTTACGTCCTCTGGAGACATTGCAAAGATCGCCCTCCCGGGTGTGGGCTTTGCTATGAGCCTTATGTACCCGATAATCTTCTCCCTGGCCCTCAATTCCGTCACGAAGCACCACGGTTCCTTCGCTGGACTACTTTGTACTGCAATCGTAGGTGGTGCCGTCGGCCCTCTCTTTATCGGAATGCTCAGCGATGCTATTTCTTCACTCAAGACAGGTATGTGCCTGTTATTCCTTTTCATTGCATACATCCTGTTCATAGCTTTCTGGGCCCAACCGCTTGTCAGAAACAAATTGCTTAAGGACAATAAACGAAAAGAAATCGTGCAATAGAAGCCATGGATAGCGTATAATAGAAATCGCTGATATAGAATTATTGATAATGATAGTAGATAGACATACCTGCTATCTTTTTTTTTTGGGGGGGGGATAGCAGAGATAATTTGTTTTTTATATAAGTATTGTGTATCTTTGTATGATTAAAGTAGCCCAATTGTTTTAACTATAGAATAATATTGAAAATTAAGATAATACAATCATGAAATTAACTGAACACTTGAAGGACTTCAGGCACGGTTTTTGGCGCAGGACTTTTGTCTTTGCACTATTATCCGGAGCCTTGCTATCCTGCGCTACTCCTGAGAAGATAGCATACTTCCAGGATACCGCAGAACAAGAAAAAACAATCAGGGTTCCTCAGGCAACCGTCAGGCTGCAACCGGGAGATATGGTATCCATTATAGTTAACACAAAGGACGCTGAGAGTGCTAACATGCTTAATCTTCCATATGTGTCTCAACGTTTGGGTGCTTATTCTCAAGAAGGATCTTACACTAGTTCCCAAATGTCTGGATACACGCTGGACCCAATGGGAGATATCGATTTCCCGATTGTGGGCAAAATCAACCTTGCAGGCCTTACCCGCAGCGAGGCTTCTGCAAAAGTAAAAAAAGTGCTTTTGGACAATCATCTTGTGAGTGATGTTTTCAATCCTGTAGTTACAGTTGAGTTTATGAACTTGGGTATTTCTATACTCGGAGAGGTAAACAAGCCAGGACGTTTTGCCCTGCCTAAAGACAACCTTACTATTCTTGATGCGCTGGCACTTGCCGGAGACCTCACAATCTTTGGCAATCGTGAGAATGTAAGGGTTGTGCGTACGGAAGGTGATACTCAGCAGACTCATATAGTTGACCTTTGTTCTGCCGAGAGCGTTTTGAACTCCCCGGTTTATTTCCTCAAGCAGAACGATGTAATCTATGTAGAACCTAATGAGGTAAGGATGAGGCAATCAACTGAAAACGGGAATAATGTTAGAAGCACATCTTTCTGGATAAGCCTTGCTTCTTTACTAACGTCAATAACTCTCCTTTTTGTTAGATAGTATGGCACAGAACAACACAGAACAAGAAAGCAATATTAACATCAAAGACTTGGTCTTTGCATGTATCAGAAAATGGAAATGGTTTGCCCTGAGCATTGCAATCTGTCTTTTGATCGCACTGATTTATATTGTCAGGCAGCAGCCACAGTATTCAAGAACTGCAGAAGTACTTATTAAGGATGATAGCCAAAAGCGCTCTTTAGCCAATAGTGTTGAAGGAATGACAGACTTTAGCCTTTTCAGCACCAAATCAAGCGTTTATGATGAGATTAAGGTATTCAGCGCAAGGAGCACTATGATGGAGGTTGTAAGAAGGCTTCATCTGGACATAGATTATTCAACACCGGGGCGCTTTCACGAGAAGGTTTTGTATGCCAATAATTTGCCTCTCACTGTAATGCTACCGTCTCTAACGAATATGGAGTCTGCTTACTTTGAAATCAATCTCAAAGGAGAAGGGATTCTTGAGCTGTCTAACTTCCAGCGTAACGGTGAAAAACTTTCAGGCAAGGCTGATGGTCAATTAAACTCTTCTGATACTCTCTCCCTCCAGACTCCTATAGGTGAAGTGATTATTCTTGGCTCTGCCGTTCAGAACGATGACTTGAGCAAAATTATCGTAAGAAGATATTCCGTTTACTGGACTGTAACAAGATATTTGAGAGAACTTTCCACAGCCATCGCAGACAAACAGTCCAGAATCATCACTCTTACTATCAGAGACCGATCCATTGCAAGGGCAGAAGATATCCTGAATACATTGATAGGCGTGTATAATGAGCAGTGGGTTAAGGATAAGAACCAGATAGCAAAGAGCACATCCGCGTTTATTAAGGACCGTATAGAAGTGATTGAAGATGAACTTTCCAGCGTGGATAGCGATGTGTCTTCTTTCAAGAGCAAGAACCTCGTGCCGGATGTTAATGCAGCTGGAGCAATGTATATGGCTCAGAGCAATGAGATTAGAAACAAGGAATCTGAGTTAAGTAACCAGCTGTATATGGCCAAGTATGTGCGTAACTATCTGAGCAACGATGTCAGCAAGACAAACGTGCTTCCGGCAAGTTTTGGAGCCAACAGTTCCGGTCTGGAGAATCAGATAAAGGAGTATAACGAGAAACTTCTTTATAGGAACAATCTGGCCAATTCCACTAGCAGCGAGAACCCGATTGTAAAGGAAATTGATGCTTCCCTGGACGGAATGAGAAATTCCATTGTTGCATCTGTGGATAACCAGATCACATCTCTGAATTCTCAATTAGGGTCCCTTCAAAGAGTCGGGGCTCAGACATCATCCAAGATAGCAGCCAACCCGAACCAGGCAAAATACCTACTTTCCGTTGAACGGCAACAGGCGGTAAAGCAGGCAATTTATCTCTTCCTTCTTGAAAAGAGAGAGGAGAATGAATTGAGCCAGGCATTTACGGCGTACAATACCCGTATAATCGATCCGCCTTCAGGAATCATGAGCCCTGTTGCTCCAAGAAAGAATATGATTATTTTGATAGCATTACTGATAGGCTTTCTGATTCCTCTGATGATAGTTTATCTCATAGAGGTATTCTACAACAAGGTCAGGGGCAAGGATGACCTTAAGGCAGTTTCCGCTCCGTTCCTTGGAGAAATTCCTTATGCCTATGAGATGTTCGGGTGGTCCAAGAAACTGTGGAACAAGATTACTGGGAAGAAAGAAGAAGAGAAGAGCCCGATGGTGGTTGAACCGGGTAACCGTAATGTTATCAACGAGGCCTTCCGCGTATTGCGTACAAACCTGGAGTTTATGACATCTTCCTCAGAACATAACGTTATAGCCATTACTTCCTATAATCCTGGTTCCGGTAAGAGTTTCTGTTCAATCAACATAGCTGTTTCCCTAGCCATAAAGAACAAGAAGGTATTGATTGTGGATGGTGACCTTCGCCACGCGTCAATGTCTTCTTTCTTTGGAAAACCTCACAAGGGAATAAGCAATTATCTGAGCCGTAGGACAGACGACCTCAAGTCTCTGATAATGACCAGCACAAAATATCCTAATCTGCAGTATATCCCTGTAGGCCCTATACCGCCAAACCCTGCAGAACTTGTGGCAGACGAAAGATTCTCTTATGCTATTGAGTCTCTCAAGGATGATTACGATTATATTCTGATAGACTGTCCTCCAGTTGATATTGTGGCAGATACACAGATAATCGGAAGGAGCGTAGACAGGACCATATTCATCGTTAGAGCCGGTCTGCTGGATAAGAGTATGCTTTCCGAACTTGAAGATTCTTACAAGACTGGAAAATTCAAGAATCTTGCTGTTATTCTCAACGGTACCGAGGTGGTTTCCGGCGGAAGATATGGTTACAGATATGGTTACAAGTACGGATACCATTATGGCTCTTACGGCTATTATGGTTCCGACAAGGATAACAAGGCTGAGGCCTAGGTACTTAAACACCATTAATAGAGGTTACAGTTCAGCCCTTGGATAGGGGCAAACTGTCAGGAAGAGAAATACCTGAAAACCTCAAAAGTAAACAAGCGATACCATTCATCAGCGATGAATGGAGTTAAGGATTTGGATTAAAGCGTTTACAATAAATATGAAGGGCCAGAAGAATTGGTACGCACTCAAAGTTTTTTACAATAAAGTCCATTATTTCAAGGAGATTATTGAAAATGACGGTGTGGAGACATATATTGCTATTCAAGAAGGGAAACTGCTTGTTCCATCTCTGATGTTTATTAAAAGTTCAGAAGATTATCTCAAATCGCTGAGAGATAATCATGTAAAAGAATTCACCTATTATAAAAGAGCAAGATACAAGATTAACCAAACTGTTAATCAGTTAAATAGCCAAAGCACATTAGTTTTTGTTCCGGCGGTTATTCCTGATGACCAGATGGAGATATTCAAGAGAGCGACAGCAGAAGGTGTCCGGTATCTTGGGGAGATTGAGACGCTAAATCTTAAACCAGGAGACCGGGTTAGAGTTACGGAGGGGCCTTTTAAGGGTCAGGTAGGTTTTCTCAAGCGAATTAAAAAAGACAGAAAATTTATCATAACCATCGGTAATATTGCCGCATTTACTATAGAGGGAATAACATACAAAATGGTGGAAAAAATAAACGATAAAGAGTAAATACAAAACACAGATAATGTCTAAAAGTTTCAACATAAGCCGTTTCAAGGAGTCTTTCGTAAGGGAAGAATTGATATTCACAATGGATATGATTCTTTCCGTTGGGGCATCGGTTCTCTTGATACTGGGAGCTGAATTTGTAGTTCCGGATGTGTTCCAGTCTTTCAATGTGGTTCTTACATATCTCCTGGCTTCTATGGGGGCATCTTTTGCCTTCTTCCTGCTGCTTAAAACCTATAAAATCATAATCCGCCATCTGGGAGTTAAGGATATTATTCCATTTGCACTTGCTTCTATGGGCAAGGGTCTCTTCCTTTTGGTTGTTTTGATTGTTGGGTATGGTGTCAGCAATTGGTTTTTCTTTGTTGCGGTTATAGATTTCCTCATCACTTTCTTCCTTCTTGTTGGAATCAGGATTGCAATGATAATGGTTTATAACACGCTGAACCAGAGACGGACAGAGGAATACAAAAGACAGCGTGTCTTGGTTTACGGAACAGCAGACAAGAGTGTGGCAGTAATCAAACGGCTCCAAACATCTCCGCATTACCGTATAGTCGGGTTCATAGAACGCTCTGACCGCCACGCAAAGATGCTATTGGATCAGCATCCGGTGTTCAATTTTTGCAACGACAAGGAACTAAAGGAATTGGTTTCTCATAATTCCATAGATTCCATACTGTTTTCAAAGGATACAGACGCTCAGCAAGAGAGTGACGGTCTTATAGAATTCTGCATCAACAACAAGATTAAGACACTTATTATTCCTGAAGTGGATGAAGTGGAGGAAGGACAGGCTCTGTTGCGTCCGAGGCCGATTAAGGTGGAAGACCTGCTTGGAAGACAGGAAATCAAGATTTCACTGGATGAGATTAAGGCCTACTTCAAGGACAAGGTTGTAATGGTTACCGGCGCGGCTGGTTCCATTGGCTCCGAGCTTGTACGGCAGCTGGCTACATTCGGTGTAAAGAAGCTTGTACTTTATGACAATGCAGAAACTCCGATGCACAACCTCAGACTTGAACTGGAAGATAAGTATAAGGATCTTTCTTTCGTTCCCATAATAGGAGACGTGCGCCAGCTTCCAAGACTTGATTTTGCCTTCCGCACCCATAAACCTCAGGTTGTTTTCCATGCTGCTGCGTACAAGCATGTTCCTCTTATGGAGGATAACCCATGCGAGGCAGTTCTGGTAAATGTTTACGGCAGCCGGAATGTTGCAGACAAGTGCATAGAGTACGAAGTTGAGCGTATGGTAATGATTTCTACAGACAAGGCTGTTAACCCTACAAACATTATGGGTTGCACAAAAAGGCTTGCAGAAATCTACGTTCAGTCTTTAGGCCTTGCCCTTGACAGCGGGCAAAAATCGGGAAAGACAAAGTTTGTTACGACACGTTTTGGAAATGTGCTTGGTTCCAACGGTTCGGTTATTCCACGTTTCAGCCAGCAAATAGCAAAGGGAGGACCTGTTACGGTTACGCATAGAGACATCACCCGCTTCTTTATGACTATTCCAGAGGCATGCCGCCTTGTTATGGAAGCTGCAACTATGAGTTCCGGAAACCAGATTTTTGTATTTGACATGGGAGAGCCGGTTAAAATAGACCAGCTTGCAAGGCGTATGATTTCCCTTGCTGGTTTTGTTCCAGATAAAGACATCAAGATTAAGTATTCTGGTCTTAGACCAGGAGAAAAACTCTATGAGGAAGTTCTTGCCAATAATGAAAACACACTGCCTTCTTTCCACAACCGTATAAGGATTGCCAAGGTTAGGGAATACGACTACGGTTTTTCCGAACATGCGGTTTCTAAACTTGAAAGTCTTGCCCGTGAGGTTAATATTCCTGAGGTTATAAAACTAATGAAAGAGATTGTTCCGGAATACCATTCGGAGAAATACTAAGATATGTTTGAATTAATTAAACTGCCATATGCAGAAAATGCCTTAGAGCCGGTAATCAGCGCTAAAACAATCAGTTTCCATCACGGAAAACATCTGCAAGGTTATGTAGATAATCTCAACAAACTGATTGCCGGCACAAAGTATGAGCAAATGTCTATAGAAGACATAGTTTGCATATCAGATGGCCCTATATTCAACAATGCTGGCCAAATTCTTAACCACAACCTGTACTTTGAGCAATTCCAGGCCCCAGTTCATCCTTCCGATGAACAGATCTGCAGTGCTGCTCCTAGATTAAGCAAGCAGATTGAAACTCAATGGGGAAGCATATCTGCCTTCAAGGCCGAGTTTGAATCCAAATGTGCAACCCTATTTGGCAGCGGGTGGGTTTGGCTTTCAGCAAAAGAAGACGGCACATTGATCATTACTCAGGAATCCGGTGCCAATAATCCAATCCGCACCGGATTGGACAAGTTTGGAGCAAACCTTAAACCAATCCTTCCCTTTGATGTGTGGGAACACGCGTACTATTTGGATTACCAAAATCGTAGGGCAGCATATCTTGTTTCATTGTGGGATATTCTAAGCTGGGGAATCTTAGAAGTAAGGTTCAATTGAAAGAAGTCTTGTTTGGGCTTTTAACATAAAACAGTTCTGCTATAATTCAATTTTTTTATGAAAGGGATTGTTCTTGCCGGTGGGTCTGGCACACGCCTTTACCCGATAACTAAAGGTGTAAGCAAACAGCTCTTGCCAATTTACGATAAGCCAATGGTTTATTATCCTTTAAGCGCATTGATGCTGGCGGGGATTAGGGATATTTTAATAATCTCGACTCCTTACGACTTGTCTGGTTTTAAGCGTTTACTAAGTGACGGATCTGATTATGGCGTTCACTTTGAGTATGCAGATCAGCCAAGCCCCGATGGTCTTGCTCAGGCTTTTATAATCGGTGAAAAGTTTATAGGAAATGACTCTGTTTGTCTAGTTCTTGGTGATAATATTTTCTATGGTAGTGGTTTTACTGGATTGCTTAAGAATGCTGTAAAAGACGCTGAATACAATAAGAAAGCTACAGTCTTTGGTTACTGGGTTTCTGATCCAGAACGCTATGGTGTTGCCGAGTTTGACCGATGGGGTAATTGTCTGTCAATAGAAGAGAAACCGGAGGAACCTAAAAGTAATTATGCTGTTGTTGGTCTTTATTTCTATCCAAACAAAGTTGTAGATGTTGCTAAACATATAAAGCCCTCCGCAAGAGGAGAATTGGAGATTACTACCGTTAATCAGGAGTTTCTTAAAGATGGCGAACTGAAAGTTCAAGTTTTTGGTCGCGGTTTTGCTTGGTTGGATACAGGAACACACGATTCACTTTCTGAGGCAAGTACTTTTGTTGAGGTCATTGAGAAGCGTCAAGGATTAAAGGTTGCTTGTTTGGAGGGTATTGCTTATCGAAATGGCTGGATTTCAGAAGAAAAGATGCGCGAACTTGCAAAGCCGATGCTTAAAAACCAATATGGTCAATACCTTTTGAAGGTAGTTGATGAATTGAAAGAAGAAATAAACTCTAGAACATTAACGCAAGACTAAGATGAAAGTCATAAAAACAGCAATAGATAGTGTCTTAATCATTGAGCCCAAAGTATTTGGCGATTCAAGAGGTTATTTTTTGGAGAGTTTTTCTGAAAGAGATTTTGATGAGAAGGTATCACCAATACTGGGACATTCAATAAAGTTTGTACAAGACAATGAGTCTATGTCTTCTTATGGAGTAATGCGTGGGCTTCATTTTCAGCGTCCGCCATTTGCTCAGAGTAAACTTGTACGTGTAGTAAAGGGTGCTGTTCTTGATGTCGCTGTAGATATAAGAAAAGATTCTAAGACATATGGGCAATATGTGGAGATTAAGTTAACAGAAGACAATCATCTTCAATTCTTTATTCCTCGTGGTTTTGCCCATGGTTTTGCTGTGTTAAGTGAAACAGCAGTGTTTCAGTATAAGTGTGATGAATTCTATCACCCGGAAGCTGATGGAGGTATTAGTATACTTGATGATAGTCTTAGTATTGATTGGCGTATTCCTATAGACAAGGCAGTCCTCTCTGAAAAAGACACTAAGCATAAGTGTCTGAGAGACTTTGATTCCCCATTCTCAATAACTGATTATTTATACAAGTAAAAAAAATGGGGGTATTGATTACCGGTGGTGCGGGTTTTATTGGCTCACACATTGCTTTACGATTGATAGAGAAGGGATATGATGTAACTGTTCTTGATAATCTTCTGGAACAGATACATGGTTATAACCCGGATAAAACCTCTCCACAGTATAAGAGCATAAAGGAAATGGTCCGGTTTATTAAGGGCGATGTATGTAACAAAGAACTGCTTGAAGAGGCTCTGAAAGATGCAGACTATGTTATTCATTTAGCAGCTGAAACAGGCACCGGACAGTCAATGTATGAGATTAAACGCTATGTTGATGTTAATATTGGTGGAACTGCATTGCTCCTAGATATTCTCACTAATACCAAGCATTATGTAAAGCGTGTTGTGGTAGCAGAGTCTAGAGCCATCTATGGTGAAGGAAAATACTACTGCTCGAATTGTGGCGATGTTTATCCAAACGGGCGCAAAGATAAGGATATGGCGAAAGGTGACTTTGAGTGCAAATGCCCCAAATGTGGAGGAAGAGTTAAGCCGGTTGCAACTACTGAAGAAAGCGCCATTCATCCCTCTTCCGTTTATGGTATCGGGAAACAGGTTCAAGGCCAACTGGTTCATCTGGTTTGCAAAAACATAGGTGTTGAATCCGTTTCTTTACGCTATCAGAATGTGTATGGACCTGGCCAGTCACTTACTAATCCATATACTGGTATACTGAGTGTTTTTTCCTCACGCATTAAAAACCATAAGGAGATTAATATTTTTGAGGACGGATTTGAAACCCGCGACTTTGTTTATATTGATGATGCTGTGGAGGCTACGATTGCTGGTTTAGAAGAACCTAAAGCCAACGGCAAGGTCTTTAATGTTGGAACAGGTGTTGCTACTAATGTGTTTACCGTAGCCAAGACCCTTTGTAATTATTACGGTATTGAAGTACCGCTTAAAGTGTCTGGTAATTATCGGCTTGGTGATATACGCCATAATTTTGCAGATATTACTCTATCTAAGAATATTTTGCATTTTTCTCCTAAATGGACATTTGACAGAGGGATTAATCAGTTTACTGATTGGGTGAATGAGCAGGAATTCTTAACAGATAATTATGAAGCATCTTTGTTGGAAATGAAGCAAAAAGGGCTTTTCAAATAATGCTAAATCGTACATTAATGAGAGTATTAGTAACTGGAGCCAATGGCTATATTGGACGCCACGTAGTAAAAGCTTTACTGAACAAGAAAGCAGATGTCATTGCATGTGATATTGTGACCAAAGATGTAGATCCTAGTGCAAAGACTATAGAAATGAATATTTTCTCGGGAGATTATGACAATCTTTTTGAGAGATTAGGCTCACCGGATATTTGCTTGCATATGGCATGGAGAAATGGTTTTGTTCATAATGCTGATACTCATATAGGTGATTTATCCGGACATTATAACTTTCTGACTGCTTTGATTCGACAGGGACTGAAGCAGATTGCTGTGATGGGGACAATGCACGAAGTGGGCTACTGGGAAGGTAAGATTGATGAGAACACTCCTTGCAATCCGCTGTCAATGTATGGTATTGCCAAGAATGCACTACGTCAAGCAATGAAACTTTATTGCGAGTCTAAAAATATAGTTTTCCAGTGGTTAAGAGCTTTCTATATCTTGGGTGATGACGCTAAGAATAATTCTATTTTTGCAAAAATATGTAAAGCTGAATCAGAAGGAAAAGAGTCATTCCCTTTCACATCAGGAAAAATAAAGTATGATTTCATTGAGGTAGATAAACTTGCGAACCAGATATCTGCTGCTATTATGCAAAAGGAAGTAGACGGAATTATCAACTGTTGCTCAGGAAACCCAGTTACTCTTGCTGAGAGAGTGGAACAATTCATTTCTGAACATGGTTTTAAGATAAAGCTGGAATATGGGGCTTATCCTGATAGGCCTTATGATTCTCCTATTATTTATGGAGATAACAAGAAGATACATAAAATCATGAGCAGCTTTATTTAGAAGCACAAATCAATGCAGGATAAGGAAATCATATCTAATAAAAGAACGGAAACAGTAAAGAAAAATGTTATCAGTTCCTTTCTCTTAAAAGGAATTAGTATAGCCGTATCTTTTATTCTTGTTCCTGTTACGATTGACTATGTTTCTCCGGAATTATATGGTATATGGCTGGCATTGTCTTCAGTAATGGTATGGATACATTTCTTGGATATCGGTTTTACTCAAGGCCTAAAGAATAAATTGACAGAAGCTATTGCAGTTCAGGATTGGAATAGAGGGAAGGCTTTGGTTTCGACAACATATTTTATGATGCTATTGATATTTATACCAATTTGCATAGTTTCTGAATTTATTATACCGAATATTAACTGGCCTGCTTTATTGAACATTGACCCTATATACAACGATGAGATTGTTCGTGTAATGCACGTTTTGATACTGTTTGTATGTATTCAAATGGTTGTGAATGTCATTGTGTCGGTAGTTGCGGCTTTTCAGAAAGTGGCTTTATCTTCTTCCTTCACTGTTATAGGGCAGGTCGTTGCATTAATCGTGATTCTCGTTGTTACAAAGATACTGCCACCTTCATTAATGGTACTATGCTTTTCTATTTCGGCGATGCCTATTTTAGTGACGATAGTTGCTTCTGTTATTCTATTCATGTCCAAGTTTAAGAGAATATCTCCTTCGTTAAGGCATATCAAAAAAGACTTAGTTGGCGATATTCTTAATTTAGGATATAAATTTTTTATTATTAATATTCAAGTAGTTGTTTTATACCAATCCACAAATATTCTTATCTCTCATGTCTCTTCTCCGTTAGATGTTACTGCCTATAATATTGCATATAAGTATTTGAATGTTGCCATGATGGCTTACACCATTATTACAGCTCCTCTGTGGCCAGCATATACTGATGCATATGTTCGAAAAGATTTTGAGTGGATGAAGAAGACCAGAAAAAGAATGACTAAGATATATTTGTTGTCTGCTTTGGCGTGTATATGTTTAGTGGTTCTTTCTGGGCCTGTATATAAAGTTTGGATACAAGGAAAAGCTGAAGTTCCTTTAATGATGACATGTGCTGTTGCATTATATGTTATTGTCTATTGCTGGATGAATTTGAATGGAACTTTAGTAGTGGGAATGGGAACAGTTAAAGTAGAGACCACAGTTGTTATTATAGGAATGTTATTTCATATACCGCTTTCATTGTTTTTGAGTCACTATATAGGTGCTTATGGTGTCTTAGCCTCTATGATTCTGATTAATTTAGGTTATGGCATAGTATTCAACCACCAAGTGAATATTATTTTGGCAGGTCGAGCAAGTGGTATTTGGCTTAAATAGTTTATGAAATGTCTATATTTTCATTATTATATCGTTGGATTCGTCGTCTTTTCGTGAAGTATAGATTGAGATCTTTTGTAAAGATTGGACGTTGTTGTGATATATTTAATTGTTCTTTTGAAGGTAAAAACTCAATAGGTGATAAATCTCTTCTAAATGGGTGCCGAGTCGGAATTGCTTCATATATAGGCCGATGTGCTCATTTAAATGGAGTCAAAGTAGGACGATTCACAAGCATTGCAGATTCATGTGTTTCATGCGTGGGCAATCATCCTACATCTGGTTTTGTTTCTTTGCATCCATCCTTTTATTACAATACTGAGAAACAAATTGGCTTTACCCTTCACAAAGGCGAAGTATTATTTAAAGAAATAAATAGATACCCCAAAGGGGAAACAAAGTTCAATATTATTATAGGGAATGATGTTTGGATAGGTAGTCATGTTCTTCTAATGGCTGGAGTTACTATAGGGGATGGATCTGTTGTTGCTGCTGGTGCTGTTGTCACGCACGATGTGGAACCATATAGTATAGTTGCAGGAGTACCTGCGCATTTAATAAAATATCGATTTAATGATAAGGAACGTGTTTTTCTTAATCATTATAAATGGTGGAATTTGCCATTTGAATATATCGAAAGTCATTATCAAGAGTTTGCTGATATAAATAGTTTTTATAATTATCATAAAGATGATAAATTTAATTAAGAGAGGTTTTCGTTTTCTTATATTTTTGCTCTACCGTTTTAAATTTGGTTATTTCGGTATTCAATCAAGCATTCATAGTCCATTAAGAATCACTGGTGCTAAGAATATTTATATCGGGAAGTGTGTAAGCATACATTATAAGGTTTGGTTAGCTGCTCGAAATCATACAGGAAATGTTCCGACATTAAAGATTGGAGACAGATCAACAATCGGTGATTTTGCACATATTTTTGCCACTAAATCTATTATTATTGAGAATGATGTATTATTAGCTAATTTTGTTTATATAGCGGATAATCTTCATGGTTACGAAAATCCTGTTCTGCCGATCATAAAACAGCCGATCGTCCAAAAAGGTGAAGTGAATATAGGCGAAGGCTCTTGGTTGGGAGAGCACGTATGTGTAATTGGTGCGTCTATAGGCAAGCATTGTGTTATCGGAGCAAATTCTGTTGTGACACACAGTATTCCTGACTACTGTGTAGCAGTTGGCGTTCCGGCTAGAATTATCAAACGGTTTGACTTTGACTCAAGAGAGTGGAAAAAAACACAGCCGAATGGAGATTTTATTTAATAAGAAAAAAGTTCTTCTAATTGCACCTTCATACATGAATTTGTATGAAGATATCCAGAATGGTCTTATAGGTATCGGATATGAAGTGACTTATTATCCAGACTTGCGTATTCCGGGCGATCCTTTCAATAAAGCGAGAAAATATGAAACAAAACTTTCAAAATCTGAGTTTATAGAAAAAATAGATGCGATATGGTCTGAAATACTTCAGAAAGATAAGAACCAAGGGTTTTACGATTTCTTGTTGGTTGTTGATGGCCTTTCTGTTCCACCATCGCTTATCACTCGGTTAAAAGGTACAAACCCAAATCTTGTAGCTTGTAATTATTTATATGATCGCATCCGTGGGGTTTACGAGGTAGATAGGAATTTTGCATATTACGACAGAATCTTTAGTTTTGACTTGTCAGATTCTAAAGAGTATCATCTTCATTTTTTACCGATTTATTGGATCCCTATGGAAAAGGTTCCAGTAAAAAAGCAAGATGTTTTTGGCTTTGGGGGAATGGATAAATATCGTTTAGAAGTTTTTAGACATATTAGAAGGGAAGTCAAGAAGATGAATAAATCAAGTTTTATAAAGATATATTATTTCAAAGACAGCCTTGCATTAATTTTTATAAAAAACTTTGTGAAATGTATATTAGGAAGACCAGGCTTTACGCTCTCTGACATACTCTCAGGCTTGATTACAAATAAAGCCCTTACTCCAAAGGAATTTCGGAAAATGATATATTCTTCAGACGTTATTCTTGATACGAATCACCCCTACCAAGATGGCCTTACTGCTCGTTTTATGTGGGCTCTGGGTGCTGAAAAGAAAATTATCACAACAAATAAGTCCATTCGTGATTATTCTTTTTATTCGAGAGAACAAGTCTATATTCTAAATGAAGACGGTCGAAGTATTAGTGACTTTCTTAACTCACACTTTGAAATGAATGAAGATCTTCGTAACAGAATTTCTTTTTTCAAAATAGATAAATGGCTGACAACTATTTTGTTTTTTCGGGGGGAGGATTGCCCGTTTAATAACAATTAATACTTTTTGAGCCATATTATTTCCATTTTTATGCGAGACAAAGCAAAGCGTCAGTCAGATACTGCTGATTATATTATTTGTGTGGCTGTTCTTATCCAGTCAGCCCTTGTTATTTTTCAGCATATATTAATGGGTATTTTTCATATTGACCCTGAAGAAACGACGGTTTATCGTGTTGTTATGACAGCCATTCCGATGACAATCGCTATCATACTTGCTGTTTTAAGAAAACCGATATTATTTATTATTACCTATCTGATAGCATTGTCTATTCTTTTATTTCATGCGGTTATTTTCCCCTCCAACTTAGAATATATTCTGGATGAAGGTTTTCGTTTTCTTTTACCTTTAGTTTTATCAAGTGCACTTTGTTTGATTACCGTTCGCGATATCAGTATAGTAGAGAAATCTGCTGAAATAGTTTCTTGGATAACAGCTTTATTCGTTTTTATCTATGTTTTTGCTTTCCTTAGAGGAAGATTTAGTATAGATAGTTACAGTATGGGTTTCTCATACGGTTGTTTGTTCCCAATGCTCATTTTATACACGCGAGGACGCATGTTGTCAAAAGTAGTTAGTATTATTCTGTTTTTTATCGTTCTGTCAATCGGTTCTCGAGGTGCTGCTTTTGTATTTGTGTTTTTCGTTGCTTTTGATATGTTTCGTTCTCATAACCGTTTTCGTTGGGTAGCGTTTGCTGCGGGTATGCTCCTTGTTTTGCTTTTACCTGAGGTTATTTCTTTTCTTGGTACACTCGGCATTAATTCTCGCACCTTGTTTCTTCTTAATGAAGGGAATATTTATTATACCAGTGGCAGGGAAGAGATTTATGCGCAGACTATAACTGTTTTAAAAGATAATCTTTATCTTGGATTAGGTCTTTTTGGCGATCGTGCAATTTTAGGAGGGGCTTATTGTCACAATTTATTCTTAGAAATCTTTGTAGATTATGGCTTTTTTTTAGGAACATTAATAATTCTATTGGGAATCATTGCTCTTGTCGTCAGTTATCGTGCAAGTAGTTCAGGTTATCGTACAATGTGGATGATTTTTGCATTATCGGGTATATTCCCTCTTATGGCGACAAGTTCATATTTGATTTATAATCCTCTTGCTATTTTAATAGGATATTCTGTATTGGTATGTAAACGTCATAATAATATTAGCGATAATCTTTAAAAAGAACGATAGTCATATGCTTATATTTAGAGTGCTTTCTTTCATTTAATTGTACTATTTCCGAGATAGATTCTTTTATTTGACAGAAGTGTTTAACACATCTATTTGCAAATGAAATTATTGTGTTTATATCAAGTAATGTTTCAATATAGAGTTGGAACTTATGCGGCTATATCGAAGTTGTCAGAAGTGGATTTTGAGTTATGGCATGGAAAAGATGTTACGAATAGTAAGTTGAAGAACTACAATGGCGAAGTGGCTTTTAAACACAGATTATTGCCGACGATTCGTTTCAGAATCAAGACAAATAATGGTGGAATAAGTGTTGCATACCATCCCTTCCTGTTTTTTAGACTTATTAACCACAACCCTGATGTAATTCTTACAGAGGGGTCTTCTAGTATTTTGACGGCTACGACGGCATTTCTTTATGCAAAGATTTTCCGAAAGAAGATTATTTGGTGGTCTTTGGGCACACTAGCAGGACATACAGCGAAGGGTCTCTCTTCAATTATTCATATGTGGGCTGAGTTTATGGAAAGAAGAGTCAATGCGATTTTTGCTTATTCTTCACAGGCAGAAGATTATTTTATTTCTATCGGAGTTAAGCCAGAAAGGATATTCAAGGCAATAAATATTATAAACACTGAGTCCAAAATTAAAAGCATTGAAGAAGCCGGGGTTATTGAGAAAGCCGAAGGTTTTAATGTGGCATATGTTGGTGCTATAGCCCAAACCAAAAAACTTGAATTGTTAGTGGATGCTTTTTCAGAACTTTCCCGTAAAAATAGGGGTGTTAAATTACACGTTATAGGAGATGGAGACTATTTGATAAAATTGAGAGATTATGCATTGAAGAAAGCAGATAGTAACAACATAGTCTTTTATGGGCGTATAGTTGATGGTCTTAATGTTATACTTAAGCGTTTTACGGTCTTGGTGCTACCTGGTTTAGGTGGGTTGGCTATTGTGGACGGCATGGTGAGTTCGCTTCCTATTATAGCAGGAAGAGCGGATGGGACTGAATTAGATTTGATTACGGATGGTAGTAATGGTTTTGTAACAGATACGATGACAACGGATTATTTAGTTGATAAACTAACATATCTTTATAAGAATCCATCTGAGGTAACCCGAATGGGTAATGAGTCATATTCACGGATAACAGGAACATTCTCGTTTGAACATTATATGAGTGTTTTTTCCGACTGCCTAAAATTCGTATTGTCATGAAAAACGATATACCTATTTTCTATTATAGACTAAGCCATTTCCTTTACCAACATAAATTGCGACACCTATCTAAGTTTTTGGACTGGACAAACCGTTTCTTACATGCTGTTTGGATACCTGGAAGCGCGATAATAGGTAAGGGAACTCGATTGGGATATTGGGGTGCTGGCACAGTGGTTCATAGTAACTCTGTGATTGGAAGAAACTGTATGATATCTCAAGGTGTGACAATTGGCCGAAATTTTGGCGATATAAAGGTTCCAGTTATTGGAGATGATGTTTTTATTGGTGCTGGAAGCAAGGTTTTTGGCGATATTACTATTGGTAATAATGTAATTATTGGCGCTAATTCAGTGGTAAACAAATCAGTACCCGATAATTGTACGGTGGCGGGGAATCCTTTCCGCATTCTTAAAGAGGATAGGTTGGAGAAGTATTACGAACTAGATATCGACAAAAATGTCAAGTAATATCTTCCAGTTATTAAAAAGTAAAACAACAAGGTATATTATCTTTCGTTCCCAGTATGAGTTGAAACGAAAAATCGGTTTGCTAGTAAGGAAATATCCAACCGATTTGACATCCGTTGTCATTCCATCACTTACTGAGTGGCGTGATAAGGCGTGTGGTTGGTTTTTTGAGGGTAGGGAGTCGCTGAAATTCTCTAAGATCAGGAACTCGGAGTTGAGAGAAAAAATGAAGCATATGCTAAAAGGTGATGTGTTGTTCTTCAGTAAGACATGGCTGTCCTTAGGTTTTGATTATGACTGGGTAACAAATCCAGAAACCGGTTATCATTATGATATTAACCAGCATTGGACCCGAGTGAATGATTTCTCTGAAGAGGCAGGAGATATAAAGTTTGTGTGGGAGAAATCGCGTTTCTCATGGTTGTTGACAGTATGCCGATATGATTATCACTTCGATGAAGATCATGCTGAATTTGCGATAGGTCAAATAATTGACTGGATTAAAAAGAACCCTCTGAATTGTGGACCTAACTATAAATGTAGTCAAGAAACAAGCATCCGGATCCTTAACTGGTTGTTTACATTGTCGTTTTATCGCAAAAATGAGGCACTGACAGAGAAAAGATGGAAGTATATTATGACTTCTATTTACTGGCAAACAGAACATGTGTTTAAAAATATAAATTTCTCGAGGATTGCAGTAAGAAATAATCATGCCATCACAGAGACACTAACATTGTATTTGATGGGTTTGTTGTTCCCACAGATGCCTCACGCAAGTAAGTGGAAACGGAATGGTAAGCGGTGGTTCGAACAAGAGATTGACTATCAGATAGAGGCTGATGGAACTTATATCCAAGACTCGATGAACTATCATCGAGTAGTTATACAATTGCTGTCTTATGCAATAGCTATTGCAGAAAGACAAGGCGAACTTTTCAGTGACTTCGTTTATGAGAAAGCATACAAATCGTTGAACTTTCTTTATCAGTGCCAAGAACCGTCTAATGGATGGTTACCCAACTATGGGGCAAATGATGGTTCCCTATTCTTTCCACTATCAGATGCCTCTTATCGAGACTATCGCCCGCAATTAGACGCCCTACACCAATTACTTACTGGAGAGTCTTTATATAATGAAAAATTTGAGGATTCTCAATGGATAGGAGGAGTTAACACAAGCTTGAAAGCGAGGTATCCTAAACTGGAGCGACAAATAAATATGATAGCATTTGAGAAGGCAGGATACTATCTTATTCGCGACATAGATTCCCTTACATTTATCCGTTGTGGCTTATTTAAAAACAAGGGCAGTACAGATCAGTTACATGTAGATGTGTGGTATAGGGGCGAAAATTTATTAATTGATGGAGGGTCGTATAAGTATAACACTAACAAGGAAATAGTGCGTTACTTTGCCGGTACTGAGTCGCATAATACAGTGATGCTGGGTGTTTGTGATCAGATGCAAAAAGGACCAAGGTTTTTGTGGTTTTATCCTCCAAAAATTTTGTCTGTTGTTTTGCGAGAAGATGTTTCTTATTACACTTTTGAGGGTGGAATTATTGCGTATAAAAAGTTGGGAACGAATATTACAATTAGGCGTAAGATTAAGAAGAAAAAAGGAAGCCCAGAGTGGGAGGTAATCGATATAATTGAGAAAGCCCCTGATAGTGTTGTAAAGCGACAGTTGTGGCATACAAAGTCTGATGACATTGTCTTTGAGTCTGCTGGCGATAGAATAGAAAAAAGCGGGTGGTATTCTGATTTTTATGGGGTGATGGAGAAGAACAATCAGGTTGAATTCTCAACTAAAGGTAATTCTATAGAAACGAGGATTAGAATTTCAGAGTAATGAAAGTTATTTATTTCGCAGAACATTTTGATATACCTAGAACTGGTGGTGGATTGCGTCCTTATCAGATGGCTAAGAGGCTTATTTCTGCGGGACATCAAGTTACGATGGTTTGTGGTGGCGACCAAGCTTGGCTTGGTCTACCTTCTACTGGCAAAAAGAATGTTTTTCGTGGGGTTATTGACGGGATTGATGTGATACAGATATCTATGCCATATTCTAATAACGATAGTATTGCAAAAAGGGCAATGATTTTCCTCAAGTTCGCATGGAAGGCAATTGGGTATGCTTTGAGAGAGGACTATGACTTGCTGTTCGCGACTAGTACGCCACTGACTGATGGATTACCTGGTATTGCGGCCAAGTGGTTCCGCAGGAAAAAATTTGTGTTTGAGGTGCGCGACTTGTGGCCCGAACTTCCCAAAGCTCTTGGCATGAAGAACCCCTTCTTGCTATGGGGAATGAGCGTATTGGAAAAGCGCTGCTACCATGCAGCTGATGCTTGTGTGGGACTTTCGCCAGGAATATGTGAAGGTATAAGTCGTCGAAGTCAGAAGGGAAAACATATTGCGATGATACCTAATGGGTGTGATTTGGATTTGTTCACCATTTCTACCTCTAAGCCAAATATAATCCCTGGTGTCAAACCGACTGATACTGTTGCTGTATTTACTGGGGCCCATGGAGTAGCCAACGGATTGGATTCTGTACTGAATATGGCAGCTGTGCTGAAAGTTCGACAACGTTATGATATCAAGATAGTTTTTGTAGGCGAAGGGAAGATGAAAGCACATTTGAAAGAACGTGCAAAAACGGAGTCACTGGACAACTGTATTTTTTTAGATCGAATGCCTAAACAGGCCCTCAATGAATTGATGGCTCGAGCAGATATTGGCTTGATGGTTCTGGCAAATGTGCCAGCGTTCTATTACGGTACTTCGCCGAATAAGTTCTTTGACTACATTTCATCTGGTTTACCTGTTGTGAATAACTATCCGGGTTGGTTGGCTGATATGATTAATGAGTATCATTGTGGTATCACGGTTGAGCCGGATAAACCTGAACTTTTTGCAGATGCTTTGGTGAAACTGGCAGCGCATCCTGATTTGCGAAAAGAGTTTGGAAAGAATGGACGTGCTTTAGCTGAATGCAAATTCGCACGGGATTTACTAGGTGAGACATTTGTGCGTTTTCTTGAAAATACATATAATTCTAAGTAAATGGAGTATGTATATGCATTTTTTTAAACGGCTTTTAGATTTTTTTATATCTCTAGTGGCATTACTATTCATGGGATGGTTCTTGATAATCATTGCGATTTGGCTTCATTTTGCCAATAAAGGGGGAGGGGCTTTCTTCCTTCAAGATCGTCCTGGAAAGAACGGCAAGATTTTTAAAGTCATTAAGTTTAAAACTATGACTGATGAACGAGATGGGGAAGGCCAGTTGTTGTCTGATGAAAAGCGGTTAACCAAAGTAGGAAAATTCGTTCGCTCAACATCCATTGATGAATTGCCACAATTGATAAACGTGCTAAAAGGCGATATGGCTTTAATTGGGCCACGCCCGCTTCTGCCGCAATATTTACCTCTTTATTCGCCCGAACAGGCTAGAAGGCATGAAGTAAGACCAGGTATTAGTGGGTGGGCACAATGTCATGGGCGTAATGCCATCAGTTGGGCGGAGAAGTTTAAACTGGATGTGTGGTATGTGGATCACTGCACTCTTTGGACAGACATTCAAGTGATTTTTATAACCATTAAGAATGTTCTGGCGAGGAAAGATATTAACTCCGCTACAGCAGCAACGATGGAAGCTTTTAACGGAAAGAATTGAGAAATTATGAAGGATATAGCTATATTTGGTGCAGGGGGATTGGGACGTGAGACAACCATCCTGATTGAGCATATAAACAAAGCTGGAGGTGGATGGGATTTTGTTGGGTACTTCGACGATGGAAAGGAAAAAGGATTACAGGTTTCACATTTTGGCAAGGTTTTAGGAGGAGTGGCAGAAATCAACACCTGGCCTACTGAACTGGCTATGGTGATTGCTATTGGAAATCCTAAGTCGGTGAGAGGAGTGAGGGAGCGAATAACCAATCCCAAGATATATTTTCCAAACATAATATCTCCTACGGCTACTATGTCAGATCCTGAGACATTCTCGATAGGCGATGGGAATATTATTGGTGGTGGCACATGGATTTCTACCAACGTGAAGATTGGCAGTTACAACCTCTTTAATGGCGATACGGTGATGGGGCACGATGTGACTATTGGTGATTTTAATACCATTATGCCAGATGTCCGCATCAGTGGAGAAGTGAAGATAGGGACTGAGAACCTCATAGGTGTTGGATCCATTATACTCCAGCAAATTATTCTAGGCAATGGAGTTCATCTCGGAGCAGGTGCAGTTTTAATGACAAAGCCCAAGGACAACAGTACGTATCTTGGCAATCCGGCAAAATTATTTAAGTATTAATATATAAGCAATTTAAATTATTTGAATTATGGAAATTAAAGAATTCATTGAGAAATTTGCAGAACAGTTTGAGGATACCGATGCTAGCGCGATCACAGCTGCAACAGAGTTCAAGAACCTTGATGAGTGGTCGAGCCTTATTGCCCTCAGCGTGATTGCAATGGTTGATGAAGAGTATGACGTAACCTTGAAGGGTGACGATATCCGTAACTCCAGAACCGTTGAGGATTTATTTAACGCGGTGAAAGCAAAAGCATAAGTATGGCTTTTTTAAAGTTTGACAATGTAAGAATAGCCGGAATGGCCGGAGGGGTGCCTCGTAGCATTAAGAATAATGCTGAAGGCATATCCACTTCTGGCAATTACGATGCTGAGGCCTTTATTGAAACAACAGGTGTCGCAGAACGACGTGTATCCCCAACGTTAACTACAGCGGATATGTGTTATGAAGCTGCAGAGCAGTTATTATCGGACCTGCAATGGGGCAAGGATGAGATAGATATTCTCATATTTGTCACACAAACCCCAGATTATTGTGTCCCTGCGAACTCCTGTATTATGCAAGATCGTTTGGGTTTGCCCAAAGACTGCTATGCGGAGGATGTTTCACTGGGTTGTTCAGGATGGGTATATGGTCTCTGCAATGTGTCATCTTTACTTGAAAATGGCGAGAACAAGAAGGCTCTCTTGATGGTTGGTGATGGCAGGCGCAGAAGCTTGGAAGAAGATGATCCACTTTTTGGTTTCGCGGGGGTTGTTACTGCACTTGAGTATCAAGAAGGCTCCAACCCTATCCTGTTTAATTTTGGAACAGACGGAAGTGGCTTTGATGCCATCATTATTCCAGATGGCGGATGTCGTTATCCAACATCAATTGATTCATTCAAGTACGAAAATGTGGACGGTCATCAATTAAACAGATTACAAACTAGGATGAAAGGAATGGATGTGTTTTCGTTTGGTATCACTACCGCTCCCAAATCAGTTAAAAGACTTGCAGAACATTTCAATTTTGAAATAGGTGATTATGATTATCTATTGCTTCATCAGGCAAATATGAAAATGAATAATATGATTGCCAAGAAGTTGAATTTTGAGAAAGAACGAGTCCCTTCATCCATGTACCATTTTGGTAATACCTCGTCGGCATCAATCCCATTAACAATTGTAACGGAACTAAAAGATGAAGTTAAGAATCCCACAAAGTTGTTGTGTTGCGGGTTTGGTGTAGGCTTATCGTGGGGTACAGTTGCTTTAACAGTAGATAAGTTGGTTGTTTCAAATTTAGTAGAATTAGATGATAATCAAATAGATCATAAACATGTCATATAATCCATTTACATTAGAAGGCAAAACAATATTGATAACTGGAGCATCTTCTGGTATTGGACAGGCAACAGCGATAGAATGCTCAAAACTCGGTGCCAAGGTCATCATAATTGGCCGTAATGAAGAGCGGTTGATGCATACCTTATCACTAATGGAAGGCGATGGGCACGAATATTTAGTCTGTGATTTATCCGATTCAGAAGAACTGAACCGCATCATAGGTAAAATTCCCCAATTAAATGGTCTTGTCAATAATGCCGGCATAGGGAATTTGAGTCCCATATCTTTCATTAAAGAAAAGGATTTGGAAACCGTTTTTAAGACGAATACATTTGCCCCCATTCTTTTATTGAAGTTGCTTTCTAAAAAGAAACTCTTGGCGAAGAATTCATCTGTTGTCTTTACAAGTTCTGTAGCAGGCCTTGGGGCAGCATCCTCAGGCAATGGAATCTACACCGCATCAAAAGGCGCGATAAGTGCCTTTATCAAAGTGGCTGCGTTAGAGTTTGCTTCCAAAAACATCCGTGTTAATGCTGTATGCCCCGGAATGACCAGAACGCCTCTCATTGAGAATGAATCTGTTCAAGAAGAAGAACTGCAAAAAGACATGGAACGTTACCCCCTTAAGCGGTATGCTGACCCCAAAGAGATTGCCTGGGGTATTATATATCTGCTGTCGGAAGCATCGAGTTTTGTAACCGGTGATAATTTAGTAATTGATGGAGGGCTAAACGTATATTAACGAAAGATGGCATTTTTAGAGACAAAACATGTTGCCTTCAGAGGCATTGCGGCCTGTGTGCCCAAGAACATAGAAAAAAACATAGATACTTATAAAAAGTGGGGTGACTATACAAAAGTCAGGAGCCTTATTGGTATAGATCAGCGTCATCTGTTCAATGATGGACGGTGCACTTCCGACCTTTTCTTCGTTGCCGCAGTGAACTTGATGGAAAAACTTAAATGGGAAGCATCAGAGATAGATGCCATTGTGTGTGTCACTCAGACCCCCGATTTTATCCAGCCACCAGTAGCCTGTATTCTTCAAAACCGTTTGGGGTTAAGAGAAGAATGCTTTGCAACGGATATTCCTCACGGATGCTCTGGCTGGGTGTATGGATTAAGTATCATTTGCTCCCTTATGCAAAACGGGTTCATTCAAAAAGGTTTACTTTTCTCAGGCGACACCGCATCCAAGGTCGCATCCCCAGAGGACAAAACAACACAGCCATTGTTTGGAGATGCAGGCACTTGCACTGCCCTTGAGTATACTGAAGAAGAGTCATCCATCAAGTTTGCCCTTAATACCGATGGCTCTGGAAGTGACAAAATCGTCATTCGCGACGGTGGTTATCGTCATCCGTTTAATGAACATACGCTTGACATGATCGATTACGGAGATGGCATCGTAAGAAATAATAACCACATCTTTATGGAAGGCATGTCGGTATTCTCATTTGCAATTTCGAAAGCTCCCAAACAAATCAAAGATCTGATAGAAAGATTCAAGATTGATCAGGAAGCGATAGATTACTACGTACTGCATCAGGCGAATTTATTTATGGATGAGAAAATCCGCAGGAAGATGAAACTTCCCCAGGAAAAGGTGCTGTACTGCATTGAGGAATTTGGCAACACAAGTAGCGGTTCTATACCGTTGACATTGGTCTCACGAGCAAAAGAAGATTTGGAGAACAAACACTTGAAGCTAATAGGCAGTGGATTTGGCGTTGGCTTATCATGGGCGGCTGCCTATTTTGAGACAGACCATATAGTATGTCCCGGAGTAATAGAAATTTAGTATGATTGACTTTAAAAAAATCAAAAACGACTCCCTTTGGATGAGACGTCGTATTTTGGACCTGGCACTGAAGGCTGGTTCTTCCGGCGCACATTTAGGCGGGTCATTGTCATTAGTTGAGATATTAGCTACATTATACAGTGTGGCTAATGTTTCAACGGATGAAATACGAGATAGGATAATTCTTAGCAAGGGCCACGGAGCACTTGCACTATATACAGCCTTGGAGAGATATGGCTTGGTGCCATCTGAGGAAGTTGACACCTTTGAATCCAATGGCACGCACCTGTACGCTCATGCATCGAGAAATATTGCCAATGGTATTGAATTTTCCGGAGGCAGTCTTGGTTTAGGTGTGTCTTTTTCTGTTGGTGTCGCCATTGCCTGTAAAGAGAAGGGCTTGCAGAATCGCGTCTATGTGATTGTGGGTGATGGAGAGTGCAATGAAGGCATCTTTTGGGAGTCTGTTATGGCTATCAACCAATACAAGCTGGATAATATTACGCTTATTGTTGACAACAATGGTATGCAGGCAGACGGACCAACGAATGAAATCATTGATTTGTCACCTATGGCTGAGAAATTATCTGCTTTTGGGCTGGATGTAGTTACAGTTAACGGACATGACGCGGAAAGTGTTTATAATGCCATTGAGAAAGGATACAATGGCAAGCCTATTGCAATTGTTGCCAATACAGTGAAAGGGAAAGGCGTATCCTTTATGGAAAATGTCGCTGGATGGCATCACGGTGTGCTGAACCAGAAAAGATATGACAAGGCGATTGAAGAATTAGTGTAGATGAAGATGGAAAATAAAATGAAATTTGACCCCAAGGTGCTGTCGATGCTCGGTCAGAATGGAGCCATATTTGGTAGCGCGGTCTGTCATTATCACGATGAATACAAACTAAAGGTACTTACTTCGGACATGGCCTACGGAGCCGGTCTTTCTAGATATAAGACCAAATATCCGAAAGACTTCTATGATGTAGGTATAGCTGAGCAAAACCTGTTGGGCATAACGGCAGGTTTGGCATCAGAAGGATATAAGTGCATAGCAACCGCACAGTCTTGCTTTCTCAGTATGAGAAGTTTTGAACAAGTGCGTCAGTATATGGGCTATATGCAATTTCCAGCTATTCTTATAGGAATCAACAGTGGCTTCTCGTTGACCTATTTTGGCAATTCACACTATGCCCTAGAAGATTTGGGACTGATGCGATTAATACCAAATCTTGTTGTATTGTCTCCTGCTGATGCAGGAGAGGCAGTAAAGGCTTTTGAAACGGCTTTGGAATTGAACGAGCCTGTCTATATCAGACTTTCTGGTACGATCAATAATCCCATTGTGTACAAGGAAGACTTTGCCTATGATTATCGTACAGCCAATGTGATATACAATAAAGGTGAAGATGCTGTGATCTTGGCAACAGGAACAATGGTGGCTCAGAGCATCAAAGTTGCAGACTCATTAGCACGTGAAGGCATCAATGTTACAATTATAGATGTGCATTGTCTGAATCCCATCTATGAAGAAACCATCATAGCAGCGGTAACAAATACACCGCTTGTCGTTACTGTAGAAGAACATTTTGTAACAGGGGGAATTGGAACAGCTGTCAGCGATATTATGGTAAAGTCTGGAATCAGCAAGAAACTACTGAAAATAGGTGTAGCAGACCACTTTTCGGAAGTGGGAGATTACAATTATCTTCTTGATATCAACGGATTATCGGTTGAGAAAATCGTGACTGCAATAAAAAAGAACTTAAGATGAAGAAATACCATTTTATCAAAGGAGTCAATCATATTGGTGTTGCCACCCGGAACTACAAGGAGACAGCAGAATTCTACGAAGCTGCTGGCTATCATAAAGTAGTTGGAGGTTATGATCCATACCAGAACGTGTATGGTTATTTCTATGAGGCAGACAAAATGCCCACCATAGAGTTGTTGGCTCCCTACGATGAGAAGTCGCCTATCAACAAGATTTTAGAGAAGAACGGAGTGACCCCTTACCATCTGTGCTATAATATTAGTTGTACCATAGAGGATGCCATCAAAGAGTTAAAGACAGGAAGATTTATGGTTATTGCTAAGCCGACCTATTCAGACAACCTGAGGGGAAGGGTATGTTTTCTCTTTCACAAGGATGTTGGCATCATAGAATTATTTGAACATGAATAGATTTGAAAATAAGACTGTAGTTATAACAGGCAGCAGTAGAGGAATTGGGCTAGCTATCCTTGAAGAGTTTGCAAAAGAAGGCGCTACTGTAATTGCTTGCAGTAACAGGAAATCATATGAAGTCATAGAACAATATCAGAAATTAGAAGAGAAGTATCAGGTAAAGATACATCCTTTCTTTTTTAATATGTTAGATGAGGCTGCAGTGAGACAGGCTGCAAAAGAAATCAAGGGAAAAGCACCAGAAGTTCACGCTTTGGTCAACAATGCGGGCGTGTCGCATATCGCACCATTGGTTTTGACCAAATCAGAAGATGTACATCGGGTTTTTCAGATAAACTATTTCTCGATGATTGCTTTTACAAACGGTCTTTTAGGTTCATTAAAAAAAGCCAAAGGTGCTGCTATTGTTAATATGACATCTATTGCAGGTTTGGACGGTGGTATTGGTGTGATGGCATATGGTTCGTCGAAAGCCGCTATTGCCTTGACGACAAAGGTAATGGCACAGGAATTTGCAGCGTTCAAGATTAGGGTGAACGGAGTAGCTCCAGCTATGGTGGAAACGGATATGGCCACGGAGATGGGTGAAAAAGCCATTGAAAATACAAAGAACGCGACTGCACTAAATAGATTGGCTCGCCCCAAGGAGGTTGCCAAAGTTGTCTTTTTCCTCGCTTCCGATGATGCTTCCTATATCGCAGGACAGATTGTTCGAGTTGATGGCGGAACGAGGTAGAAACTGTTAATATCAATATTATATTAAAATGGATACATTAGAAAAAGTAATTGAGATTGTCGCTGCCACTTGCGATGTAGAAAAGAGTGAAGTAAACGAGAACAGCATGGTCGGCGATTTTCCTGCATGGGATTCCGTTGGTCATCTGAGCATACTCTCCAACGTGGAAGAGGCTTTTAACATTAGTTTCGAGCCAGAAGAAATGATGGAAATGGAGGATGTGAAAGACATTGCAGAGGCAGTGAACTCTAAACTCGCATAATGACAATTGAAGATCAAATTTTTTACAATTCAATTCGGCGGCCTGATCATATCGCATTGATAGCCCCAGCCGAGCAGGTGACATATGCCCAACTATGGGAGTGTTGCCTGTTGGCGGCTACCAATCTGAAGCGTAACTATGGGCTGAAAAAAGGCGACCGCATCATTCTTTCCGCTGCAGCTAATATTGATTTCATCTACGCTTACTTTGGTATTCATCTGGCAGGGGGCGTATGTGTTCCCATTGATCCGGATACGAATGAAACCAGATTTGACCTAATTAAGCAATCCACAAAGCCTGTATGTACGATGGGACAGTTGCACAAAGTGAAGGGGACGCCAACGATTCCTCTAAACGATGTGTTGCAGTCTTGTGATGAGGTGGAATCCTATCAACAAATTGAACCTGACCAAATTGCAGATGTGCTGTTTACCACAGGCACAACAGGTGCTCCAAAGGGAGTGGCTCTGAATCACATAAACCTTGCGGCAGCAGCATTGAATATCAACACATTTATCCAGAATACGGCTGATGATGTAGAGTTGTTGGCACTACCTGTAAGTCATTCGTTCGGGTTGGGACGTGTACGCTGTGTGCTTTCCAAAGGTGGCTCGTTGGTGCTGCTTGGAACCTTTGCCAGTATGAAGAAGTTCTTCGGGCAGTTGGAGCAGTTCCATTGCACAGGCTTTGGTATGGTGCCTGCCGGCTGGGGATATATAAAGAAGATGAGCGGACGTAAAATTGGTCAGTTCGCAGACCAGTTGCGCTATATTGAGATTGGCAGTTCGTTTATGTCCATTGAGGATAAGGAACTTCTCTGTGAATTGCTTCCCAATACCCGCATCTGCATGCACTATGGCTTGACCGAGGCATCGCGCTCTGCCTTTATGGAGTTCCATTTTGAGCACGACTACCTAAATACAGCAGGAAAAGCTTCACCCAATGTGGATGTGAAGATTTTCGATACAGATGGCAAGGAGCAGCCTGTGGGTGCGGAAGGAGAAGTGTGTGTGAAGGGTGAGCACGTGACTTGCAGTTATTGGAATGAGACTCCTGAAAGATTTGCGAAAGACTTCTTCAATGGCTATTTCCGTACTGGTGATGGAGGTCATTTGGATGAGGATGGCTATATTCACCTGAAGAGCCGCATCAAAGAGATAATCAATGTTGGCGGCAAGAAGGTGAGTCCAATGGAGGTGGAGGATATTCTGAATACCATCCCCGGTATTGAGGATAGTGCCTGTGTGGCTATGCCCGATCCGGAAGGGGTGATGGGGGAATTGGTGAAAGCATTTATTGTCTGTAAAGATGAGAGCCTAACCGATGCAGCTATCATCGAGGCTCTGAAACCCAAGTTGGAAGTGTATAAACTCCCTGCTGCCATTGAGCGCATTGACGCAATTCCCAAGACAGCATCAGGGAAAGTTCAACGTCTTAAATTGAAGTAAAGATATGGAAGAGCAGATTTCCTACATGGATGAGTTGTTCAACTTGCCGGCCTATTCTGACAATGAAGAACAGCAACGCCTTTATTTGAAAGCCTTGCAGGAGGAGCTGGTGTTCCACTACGAACATAACGACATGTACCGTCAGTTCTGCGACCGCAAGGGCTTTGATCCTCATAATGAGATAACCTCCATTGAGACTATACCCCCCGTGGCCGTGAGTGTGTTCAAAGATTTGGGAATGGGGCTGGTTTCCGTTCCCAATGAGGACATCAAATTGCGGTTACAGTCTTCTGCTACCTCTGGTACACCGAGTACCATTGTGGTAGATAAGATAACCTCCAAGCGCCAAGCCAAGGCGATGGTGAAGGTAATACAAGAAGCTATTGGTCGCGAGCGTAAACCGTTCCTTGTGATGGATATTGACCCCCGGTCAGAGTTCCGTGCTCTGTTAGGTGCTCGTTTTGCCGCTATTACCGGCTATCTGAACTTTGCCAGCAAGGCAGCCTATTTCCTGAAAGCCGAAGATGGCGTGTCCTATTTTGACGTAGATGCCATGCAGGAATATGTGGCAGGCATCCCAGCAGACCAGCCTGTGGTGGTTTTTGGATTTACCTATATTCTCTACAGCAATGTATTGAAAGCTGTTAAGGAGAAGGGGATAAGAATTCAACTGCCCAAAGGCTCCAAGATTATCCACATTGGAGGTTGGAAGAAGCTGGAGAGCGAGAAGATCAGTAAAGAACTCTTCAACCAGAAACTTGCAGACTGCTTTGGGATGGAACCTGTGGATATAGTTGATATCTATGGCTTTACCGAGCAGATGGGTTTGAACTATCCAGATTGCCCATGTGGTTGTAAACACGAATCCAGTTATGTAAAGGTGTTAGTTCGAGATATCGTAACCAATAAAGTATTGCCTGCAGGAGAAGAAGGTAAACTGGAGTTCATTACTCCAGTACCACATAGCTATCCGGGAAATGTTGTGCTGACCGATGACTTGGGTATGGTGATAGATGAACCTTGTCCATACGGTCGTGCGGGAAAGCGCTTTATGATTCTGGGCCGTTTGAAGAAAGCAGAGGTCCGCGGATGTGGAGATATTCTTTCCAATAAGCTGACTTTCCAGAAGCGCACTACTAATGCAGTGAATGATGACAAACTGGAGATTCAGTACTTCAATAATGAAATCAAGGAAGGGGAGACCTCTGAGAAGACCTTCCAAGGTATTATCGATTCCTTGAAATGCCAGTTGCCTTGGTTACGCAAACAACCTATTGAGGCACTGATTGGAATTATTGACGCCGCTGCCAAACGTTGGGCGACAGACTCGAAATATCTCTTCCTGAAGGACAAGGGTTTGAATTTTCTGGCTACCTGGTGCAGTGAACGCCATTTGAGGGAGATAGCTCAGTTTGGACTGAGAGGTAATCTTGGATATGCTGACACCTACTGCCCGTTCCCTGAGAGTCAAAAACATATGTTGAAAGCCAATTCCCGTGGCCTCTGTTGCCACTGGATGGCAGGTAATGTGCAGATATTGGGTCTGTTTGCACTGGTTCAGTGCATTATGACCAAGAATGTGAACATTCTAAAAGTTTCTTCACACGACGAGGGCGTATTTGCCGGGCTGTTGAGTGCTTTCGAGGGTTTGGAGTATACTACCAAGGAGGGTTATACCATCAAGGGTAATGATCTGCTAAAGACCATTGGTGTAGTTTATTTCTCACGCGATGCCGTGAAACTGGGTGAACAGATGTCCAAGAATGCTGAGGTTCGTATTGCCTGGGGAGGCAGAGAGGCCGTTGAGACTGTTGCCGGTTATCCTTGCAAGTATGACTGCGAAACGGTTATCTTTGGTCCGAAGTTGTCTTTTGCCGTAGTGAGCAAGAAGATGCTGACTGATGAACAGGCTGCCAAGAAATTGGCTCGTCGTGTGTCTGTGGACGTGTCTGTTTTTGACCAATCTGGATGTGCTTCTGCCCATAATCTTTTTATAGAGAAGGGCGGAGCGGTGACGCCTGAGCGTTTCTGCGAAATTCTGAATGAATCAATGAGCAAGACTGAAATACAGATTCCAAAGCCCACTATGTCATCCGAACAGATTTCTGCCGTTCATTCTATCCGTGGTGTTTATGACTTCTGCGGAAAGTCAATAGGAAGCGAAACGATGTCATACTCTATATTGTTGGATGATTACGATGAACTGCATAAGCCGGTTTATAGTCGTGTGCTGTTTGTACATGCGGTGGATAGCATTATGCAGTCAGTTAAGCATGTTACCGAAGACATTCAAACCATTGGTATTGAGGCAACTCCTGAACAGGCTGTAGCTTTTGCAGAGGCTGCTACTCCTATGGGTGCAGTGCGCTTCCCGCAGATTGGCCGTATGCTCAACTTTGAGATGCCTTGGGATGGTATTGTTCTGATTGATAGGCTGGTGAAATGGAATACATTGATGGGACCGTTGGTGTAGAATTCTTTAAACTTAACGATAATTATATCGGTGGTTGAGATTCACGATATTACCAATACGATATTCATGTCCAAAACCTATATCCTTTCCCAATCTGGTTACGATAAGGCTTGGATAGTGGATATTGGGGATGTAGAGCCGGTTTTTTCTTACCTTCAAGAGAAAGGTCTGGTTGTTGAAGGTCTTTTCCTAACACACGCACACTTTGACCATATCTACGGGTTAGAAGCTTTAGATGCGCAATATCCTGGCTGTAAGGTGTATTGCACAGAGTACTCTAAAGAGGCGCTAGCTTCAGACAAGTTGAATATGTCAAAATATCACGGAACACCGATTATTTATGAGAAAGAGAATGTGTTCTTGGTACACGAGGGCGATCGTATGGCGCTGTTTAAGGACGAGCCTCTGATGGTTTTCTATGAGACACCTGGGCATAATCCGGGATGTTTGACAATGGTGTTTGGCAATATGGTTTTTTCGGGAGATGCCTATATTCCAGGTGTGAGAGTGAACACAAAATTACCTAAAGCAAATAGAGAACAAGCAAATGAATCACTTTTAAGAATTATTAAATTGGCTAAGGGAAGAATAGTTCTTTCTGGTCATGAAATTAATCAAGAGATAAATAGCTTTTTGAGATAACTATCTCTTCGGGAGCTAGATTTTTTTAAGAACACATTATTTAGATTAGTTACTATGTCTGATAAGCAACGTATTTATCTGTGCCTGGCGCACATGAGTGAGGTGGGGCTTGAGCAGAAGTACATACAAGAGGCTTTCGATACAAATTGGGTTGTTCCATTGGGACCTAATGTTAATGGTTTTGAGAATGATTTGGAGGAGTTCTGTGGACAAAATAAGCGGATTGTAGCATTGTCTTCTGGAACGGCGGCGGTACATTTGGCACTTATAGCGTGCGGTGTGAAGCCAGGAGATGAGGTGCTAGTACAGAGCTTTACTTTCTGTGCGTCTTCGCATCCAATTACCTATCTTGGAGCGACACCGGTGTTTGTGGATTCCGAGAAGGATACATGGAATATGGATCCAGAACTCCTAGAGGAGGCAATTCAGGATCGTATTGCTAAGACAGGCAAGAAGCCAAAGGCTATTGTTCCTGTTGCATTATATGGCATGCCATATCAGATAGCTAAGATTATGGCCATCGCAGAGAAATATGGTATTCCTGTTATTGAGGATGCTGCGGAGGGGTTTGGCTCACGGTACAAGGATCAGATATTGGGCACATTCGGTAAATACGGAGTGCTGTCGTTCAATGGAAACAAGATGATAACTACCAGTGGTGGTGGCGCTCTCATAACCGCTAATGAAGATGAGTGGAGAGAGATAATGATGTACGCAACTCAGTATCGCGAGAGTTATCCTTACTATCAGCATGAAAAGATAGGTTTTAATTATCGTTTGAGTAATATTTGTGCTGGAATTGGTAGGGGACAGATGACTGTGGTGAATGATCATATTGCTCATCATAAGCATGTGCAGAAATTGTATGAGGAGTTGTTGGATGGGGTTCAGGGTATAAAGGTTCATTCACAGCCGTCTTCTGGAGATTATGATTCTAATTACTGGCTTTGTACTATTACTCTGGATCCAGCTTTGAAGATTAAGGGGCAGGAGAATGCTTATAAGACTGTTGTAAAGGGGGCTGTTGGGGGTGCAGCTGGTGTAATTCATATGGCAGATTCGGCTACAACGGATTGTCAACCGAATGATAATGTAGAGGCTTTACGCGTGTATATGGATGCTGCTGGTATTGAAGCTCGTCCTGTCTGGAAGCCTATGCATAAGCAGCCAGTGTATGCAGGAGCGCCAGCTTACCTAAGGCCTTGCAATTTGTATGGTGCAGAGGAGGCTTCTGTTTCGGAGGCTGTATTTAAGGTGGGTATGTGTTTGCCTGCAGGACCTTATGTGAGTGATGGGGATGTGAAGTATATCGTTGAAACCATAAAGAATGCAATTGTCGCATAGTCAAGAAGCGTTTCTTGCTTTAGTGAGATCAGGGCTTTGGGAAACTTCAGTCAAGTTGGATTATCTTGCACCCATTAACTACTCTGCATTAGTTTCAATTGCTGAGGTACAACGAGTAGTAGGTCTTGTGGCTGCAGGATTAGAGCTTTCAGACTTGAAAGTACCTAAAACTATCAGATTGAGCATTGTTGGTAAAGCGCTCCAAATTGAACAGAGGAATGTGTTGATGGGCGAGTTTACTGCAGAAATTGTAGAGAGATTGCGAGAGGTAGAACTCAGGCCATTGTTGGTGAAGGGACAGGGTGTGGGACAATGCTATGCGCGGCCGCAGTGGAGAGCATCCGGTGATATTGATTTTTTCTTCTCTAAAGAAGAGTATCCTAAGGCTGTCCTGTTCTTTTTGAGATTAAAAGGGGCTAAAGTTGTTCAAAATGCTCGATATACTAAGAGTTTTGGTGTTGTTGTCAATAGTTGGTTTATTGAAATTCATGGGACGCTTCGAAATGGCCTTTCAACGAAAATGGACCGAGAGATTGATAAAGTTCAGATGGATTTGTTCCATGGAGGGAGAGTCCGTTCTTGGATAAATGAACATACACGAGTTTTACTACCTGGTGTTAATGAAGATGTTTTCTTGGTTTTTGTTCATTTCGTTCGACATTTCTATAAAGAGCGTGTATATATAAGGCAACTATGTGATTGGTGTAGGCTTTTGTGGTCTTTTCGTTCTGAAATTGATATAGAATTGTTGGAACTAAGACTTAAATGTTCTGGATTGGTTACTGAATGGAAAGTCTTTTCTTCTTTTGTGGTAGATTATCTTGGTATGCCGATTGATTCAATGCCGTTGTATGATTCACAATTCAAAGCCAAAAGTTTTAAGATAATGGAGATTATCCTAGAGGGCAATACAAGTAGCAAGATAAAAGATACATGGCATAAAATGAAAGTGTTCCCATTTAATACTCTCAAGTTCCTTCCAGGGATTTTTTTTAATTTGAATTGGTTGAAAGTAAAGGAATTATTGTGCCATGCGAGTTGATTGGGATTGGAAAAGGAATTCGCATTAGATTTTGTTATTTTGAAAATCCATAATTAGATACAAATTATTTAATAAATAGAAATACAATGATTAATGTTATTGGACTGGGCTATATTGGATTGCCCACAGCATTGATGATGGCTAGCCACGGTGTGGAGGTCATCGGTACTGACTATAACAAAGAACTGGTTGCTACTCTGAATGCAGGCAAGACAACCTTCAAGGAAGATGGGCTGGAGGAACTTTTCCAGGCTGCTGTGAGAGCTGGAATCAAGTTTACAACAGAGTATCAGAAAACTGAGATGTACATCGTGAGCGTGCCAACACCATACGACAAGTTTTCAAAGAAAGTGGATGCCTGCTACGTAGTTGCAGCGATAAAGGAAGTGATGAAGGTGTGCTCTAAGGGTGCAACGGTGGTGGTTGAAAGTACGGTTTCACCGGGAACCATGGATAAGTTTGTTAGGCCTGTTATCGAGGCTAACGGTTTTATTATAGGTAAGGATATCAATTTGGTGCATGCTCCTGAACGTATCATTCCAGGAAATATGGTATATGAGCTCCTACATAATAATCGTACTATAGGAGCAGACGATAGAGCCATTGGAGAAAAAGTTAAGGGGTATTATGCATCATTCTGTCAAGGGGAAATTGTAGTGACAGACATTCGCACAGCTGAGATGACAAAGGTTGTGGAGAACACGTTCCGTGCTGTGAACATTGCGTTTGCAAATGAGTTGAGTAGGATTTGTAGGCATGACAATATGGATGTGTATGAGATTATCAGAATTTGCAATATGCATCCTAGGGTGAATATTCTTCAACCGGGACCAGGTGTTGGTGGACATTGCATTTCTGTTGATCCGTGGTTCTTGGTTGGCGACTATCCGCAATTAGCTAAGGTCATTGATGAGAGTATGAAGACAAACGACTATCAGCCGGTTTTTGTCTTGGAGAGAATTCATGAAATTATGGCGAAGCATGGGATTACTGACAACCGCAGAGTTGGTCTGTATGGATTGACATATAAGGAGAATGTTGATGACGTTCGCGAAAGCCCGACATTACAGATGCTGGACATTCAGGAACGTCATTTGGCAAGGCCATTGAAGACTTTTGATCCATTCTTCACGGAGAAGGCTATTGTAAAGAATCAGATTCTGGATTTTGACCAGTTCCTCAACGAGGTTGATATGGTGGTGATTATGGTTAAGCATGATCATATTAAGACGAACTGGGAGAAGCTTCGTGGCAAAGTCATACTTGACTGCCATAACATTTGTCCGATTAAGGAGAATGTTTATCATATTTAATATCATGCCCATTTCTTACGGATATTCATTTTAGTATGAAAAAGGTAATGTTAGTATTTGGAACACGACCAGAGGCTATAAAAATGTGTCCTTTGGTAAAGGAGTTTCGGCAGTTTCCAAAAGAGTTTGAAACCATTGTGTGTGTAACGGGGCAGCACCGAGAGATGTTGGATCAAGTCCTACGGATATTTGACGTAAAGCCTGATTATGACCTGAATATCATGAAGCAGGGGCAAGACCTTTATGATGTAACAGCACGTGTGCTAACTGGTATGAGGGATGTTTTGAAGGAGGTGAAACCAGATGTTGTATTAGTACATGGTGATACGACTACGAGCACAGCTGCGGCTTTGGCCGCGTTCTATCAGCAGATACCTGTTGGACATGTTGAGGCTGGATTGAGAACTCGCAACATTTACAGTCCTTGGCCAGAGGAAATGAACAGGCAGATTACAGGACGCATTTCTACCTATAATTTTGCTCCAACTTCACTGTCGCGGAGGAATCTTGAGGAGGAAAATGCACAAGGTCAGATATATGTGACAGGTAATACTGTAATCGATGCTTTGCATATGGTCGTTAATAAGCTGAAAGGTGACAAAGTGTTGGCTGATGAGCAAAATAAAGTGTTGAAGAATGCAGGGTATGATGTGACGAGGCTGGTTGGTGGCAAGAAGTTGGTTCTGATAACAGGGCATCGCCGAGAAAACTTTGGGGAAGGATTTATCAATATGGTGACAGCTATGAAGGATCTTTCAGAGAAATATCCTGAAGTGGATTTTGTTTACCCGATGCATTTGAATCCTAATGTCCGAAAGCCGATACGCGAGGTCTTTGGCGAGGATTTGAAGGCTTACCATAATTTCTTCTTTATTGAACCATTGCATTACCTGGAGTTCGTTTATTTGATGAATATGAGTACCGTAGTGTTGACAGATAGTGGCGGTATTCAGGAGGAGGCTCCTGGACTGGGTAAGCCGGTTTTAGTAATGCGTAATACTACAGAACGTCCAGAGGCACTAGATGCCGGTACTGTGAAGTTGGTTGGTACTGACCATGACTTAATTGTTAATGAGGTCAGCCGTTTATTGGAAGATAAGACTTATTATGACAAAATGAGCCTTGCTGTCAATCCTTACGGAGATGGACATGCGTGTGAAAGAATTGTGGATGCATTGAGGTAGGGATTGGTCACGTGTTTTTGCATAGCTTGGGAATGGCCACCTTTCGGGGTGGCTTTTTTTTCTTAAATTAGCGCGTTATAATTAATAAGTATATGAAAAAGCAGGAAAAGATTGCGATTGTGGGGCTGGGATATGTAGGATTGCCGCTGGCATTGGCATTTGCGCAGAAGTTTGATGTTGTGGGGTTTGATATCAGCAAGGAGAAGGTTGAGAAGCTCCGTAGGGGAGTTGATCCGAGCAAGGAGATTGGGGTAGCGGGGTTCAAGGGCAAGAGAATTACTTTTACTTCTGACATAGAGGATATTAGAACGGCATCATTTTACGTTGTTGCTGTGCCGACTCCGGTAACGGAGGCTAACGAGCCGGATTTGAGGCCGTTGCATGGGGCCACGGAGACAGTTGGAAAGGTTCTTGGACGTGGAGATTGCGTTGTGTTCGAGAGCACGGTGTATCCTGGATGTACAGAGGAGGATTGCGTACCAGTGCTTGAGAAGCTTTCCGGGCTGAAGATGGGGAAGGATTTCAAGGTTGGGTATTCTCCGGAGAGGATTAATCCTGGGGATAAGGTTCATACGCTAAAGAATACGGTTAAGATCGTATCCGGATGTGACAAGCCAGCGCTTGAGAGGATTGCGCGTGTTTACGGCTATGTGATTGAGGCTGGCATCCACAAGGCTCCGAGCATAAAGGTTGCTGAGGCGGCCAAGATTATAGAGAATACTCAGCGAGACGTTAATATTGCCCTGATGAATGAGTTGAGCATCCTGTTTGGAAGGATGGGAATCAATACCTACGATGTTCTTGAGGCAGCCGGTACCAAGTGGAATTTCTTGAAGTTCTATCCTGGCCTGGTGGGTGGACATTGCATAGGCGTTGACCCGTATTATCTTGTGCATAAGGCACATCAGCTTAAGTATCACACAAAGGTTATTAACGCCGGTCGCTTTGTGAATGACTCTATGGGCGGTTACATCGGCAAGAAGGTGGTTAAGGAGCTTATCAAGGGAGGACGGGCCATTAAAGTCGCCAAGGTGCTGGTTATGGGAATTACATTCAAGGAGAATGTCTCAGACATACGCAACTCAAAGGTCGTGAATATTGTAGAAGAACTTGAAAGTTACGGCGTTAAGGCTTTCGTATACGATCCTTTAGCAGATCCTCAAGAGGTTAAAAAGGTATATGGCATAAATCTGCTCAAGTCTTTGGGCAAGGGATATGATGCCGTGGTTGTGGCTGTCGCTCACAAGCAAATGCGGAAGATGACCGAAAAGGATTTTCTGCAGTTAAGTTATCCGGATGCTCTGCTGGTGGATATCAAGGGTTTATATCGTGGACGCATAAAGAAGATGCGTTACTGGAGCCTTTAATCTCAGCGATGATGATTCCTAGGCGGTTCGTTTAAGAGGATTTAATATGCTGTATATGAAAAGGGTACTATTCGTTTTATGCGTGTTGATTGGTTGCGTGGGGTGTGGCTCATTGCGTAATGCTCAGAAAGCCTCGGGGGATTCGGAAGGTTCCATTGCTTCTGTTTATGCGCCTCAAGATACCGTCAAGACATCTTCAGCTCAATTGGATTCTTCAAAAGTCGCAACAAAAAGAGTTGATTCAACACTCAATTCCTCCAAGGATAGCACTCTTCGAGATAGTACTGCTTTCAGTACGCAGAAGGACAGCACATCGCAAACCGTGACACAAGACAGCGTTGAGATTGTACAAGATACCTTGGAACCAATCCGATATGCCTTTTCTCCTGTCTATCAGACGGATGTTTATGTTCCTGCGCCTCAGGAGATTCCAGCTGGAGAGTTTTCCGGAATCACATATATCGGGGAAAACCGTTATGCCGTCGTTCACGACAAATTGAACGGCGGAGGAATAGTCTTCTTTGACCTTGCCATCAGCAATAACGGCAAGGTATTATCTGCTTCTTCATCAATCCCTTCTTCTACTTCAAATTCCAAGATTTCCGGCCGGGACAACGAAGGCATTGCATTTGTCCCCAAGACAGCAGTTAACGGATCTGATGGAAAGGATAACGGCACAAACGGTGAAACCGTCGGTACATTGTTCGTAAGCTCGGAAAGCAGCCAGAGCATCGTCGAATATACTCTTGACGGGAAGGAGACAGGGCGCAAACTCGCTGTTCCTTCTGCGTTTGCAAAGAACAAGATAACCCCGAACAACGGCTTTGAGGCTTTGACGTATAACGATGCTACCAAAATTTTCTGGACGACGACCGAGACTCCGCTGAAGGCGGACGGGACAGATAGCCGATTGCTGAGGCTTCAGAGTTTCAACTCCAGTCTGAAGGCTTCCAACCAGTATCTTTACAAGATGGATGCCCCGGTCAAGTCCTCTTCAGAAGGCTCTGCCGCAAAGGCTTATGTTCACGGTGTCCCTGCACTTGTGGCATTGGACGACGGTTCCTTGATCGTGCTTGAGAGAGAAGTGTATGTTCCTAACGGGGGACTCTTCGCAAAGGCCCTTGGCTCTTTTACCCGCACATTACTCTATGTCGTGACACCAGGGGCATCGTCAAAAGTTTCTGCTTCAAAAACTCCTCAGGTCCTTGAAAAGAAGCTTCTCATTTCTTTCTCTACATCCGCCCTTAACCTTGCAAACTTTGAGGGAATGTGCCAGGGCCCGGAGCTTCCAGGAGGATGGCATACCCTTATTCTTGTCGCCGATTCCCAAGGCGGTTCAAACGGTCTTACCGCAGAATACATCAAAGTTCTGGCCTTCAAATAAATAGGAGCGGTGGAGATTTTTTCCGACACTTCACATAAGATTGCTTATTCTACGGATGCTTCCGTTTACCGGGAGTTGCCGGCGGGAGTTGCTTATCCTCAGACGATTGAGGATCTACAAGCCCTCATCGCAGAGACAAAAAAGCGTACGACGCACCTTATACCGCGTGCCGGAGGAACATCTATCTGCGGCCAGGTTGTGGGAAGCGGCATTGTCTGCGACATCTCCAAGCATTGGAACAAGATTCTGGAAATCAATCCTTCTCAGCGATGGGCCAGGGTTCAGCCTGGCGTAGTTCGCGATGAACTGAACCTGGCTCTTAAGCCTTATGGCCTTTTCTTCAGCCCTGAGACCTCTACCAGCAATCGCTGCTGCATTGGCGGAATGCTGGGCAACAATTCCTGCGGCACACATTCATTGGTTTACGGCAGCATACGCCATCACGTTCTTGAGGCTGAGTGCATTCTCAGCGACGGAAGTGTGGAACTCTTTAAGGATTACACTCTTGCAGAACTTGAGGAACGCTTCGGCGCCCGCTTTTGGGAAAAGGAAGACAGTTCTCTTATACAAAGGATTTACGCTCAGGTAATTCGTTGGGGGCTGGATGGGGAGACGATGAGGCGTGTAAAGGAGAATTTCCCTGATATGAGCCTTCGTAGAAGAAGTTGTGGATATGCGATTGACGAGGCTATTGAGGGGGTAGAGAGGAGGATTAATCTCTGCACGTTGTTGTGTGGAAGCGAGGGAACACTGGCTTTTGTAACAGAGATCAAGGTGTCTTTGAATCCGATTCCACCGGCAGATAGGCTGGTTGTTTGCGCCCATTGCAACAGCATGGAAGACAGCCTGTACGCAAATCTGGCAGCATTGCGTCACGGTCCTGTGGCTGTGGAGCTTATGGATGGCCAGATTCTGGAGCTTTCCGCTTCTAACCTGGAGCAGCAGCGTAACCGTTTCTTCATCAAGGGAAATCCTGCTGCGCTGATCATCGCCGAGTTTGAAGGGGAAGATATGGAAGTCAAGGCTTCTGCGTTTGAAGCAGAAGTTATGAGTGGTTCTGGCTTTGCTGATACTGGTGATGCCAAGAGCATTGATGGTATTGTGGATGCTGGGCTTGCATACTGTTGCACGCGGGTTTACGGCAAGGATATCAGCAGGGTTTGGGATCTCAGGAAAGCCGGGCTCGGAGTTCTGAGCGGGATGAAGGGAGATGCCAAGCCTGTGGGGGTGATTGAGGATACCGCTGTGGCGCCTGAGAGGATGCCGGCATACATTGCTGACTTTAAGCAGATGCTTGAAGGTTTGGGGCTTAGCTGCGTGTATTACGGTCATATCAGCACGGGTGAATTGCATCTTAGACCGATACTTAACCTTAAGGATCCGGCAGACAGGAAGAAGTTCCGGGAAGTGGCCCGGGAGACTGCGCTTTTGGTGCGTAAGCATCGCGGAAGCCTTTCCGGCGAACATGGAGACGGCCGGTTGAGAGGGGAGTTCATACCGCTGATGTATGGAGACGAGGTTTATCAGATGATGCGCCAGGTGAAGAGTACCTGGGATCCGGCTGGGGTTTTCAACACAGGAAAAATCGTAGACACTCCGCCGATGGACGAGTATCTCCGTTATCTACTTAATGAGGAGAGCGCGTATATACTTCCGGAGAATACATATTTCAAGTGGAACGGGGAGTTTTCCCACGGAGAGAGCAGTCCTTACGCAATGCTCTGCAGCATAGAGCAGTGCAACGGTGCCGGTGCTTGCCGAAAGTCCAACTCTATGGGTGGAACCATGTGCCCGGCGTTCAAGGTGAGCGGTGATGAACTCTGCGTTACACGTGCACGTGCAAATGTGATACGGGAACTCCTCACTTACGGCTATACAGGAGGGGAAAAGAAGGGGCAGACATTCAGGGAACTGGTAAAGAGTCCGGAGATTGAAGAGGTTTTGTCCTCCTGCCTGGCTTGCAAGGGTTGCCGGAGCGAGTGTCCGTCCAACGTTGATATGACAAGGCTCCGCGCTGAACTGCTTCAGCACAAATGGGATGCACAGGGGACTCCGCTGAGGGTGTGGATGGTTGCGCGTATGGCTGCCTTCGAGAGACTGGGGCACTTGGTGCGTCCGCTGTATAACTTCTTTGCCGGTTGGAAAGTCTCTGAGCGCTTGATTAAGAAGCTGGTGCACTTTGCTGCCGAAAGGCATATCCCAAAACTCAGCCGCTCTTCCATGCGTACACTTGTCCGTCGGGAGGCTAAGAAGTACAGTGTTTCTGGAGTAGAAAGGTGCATTGCTGACAATAAAGGAATTACGTCTGCGATAGATAAAAGGAAAGTTTTTTTATTTGCCGATGAGTTCACAAACTGGCAGGAGGCGGAACTGGGCCTGGAGTTTGCCCGTCTTCTGATGCGGCTTGGGTATGACGTGGAGATTCCTCGTCATGTGGAAAGCGGCAGGGCACCAATCTCCAAGGGCTGCCTGCGTCTGGCGCGGAAGTTTGCCCGTAAGAACGTTGAGCTTCTCGGCGATATCGTATCTGAAGATGTTCCGCTTGTGGGCATCGAGCCGAGCTGCATCCTCAGTTTCAGGGACGAATATCCTGACCTGGTTCCGGATGAGATAAGTGATAGGGCAAAGCATCTTGGACGTAACGCTTTGCTTTACGATGAGTTCATTGTCAGGGAGATGGAGGCAGGAAGGATTACTGCCGAGATGTTCTCCGATGCCGCCTGTGAGGTCTATCTGCACGGGCATTGCCACCAGAAAGCGCTGGTGGGAATAGAGAAGACAGAGAAGATGCTCCGGGATTTGCTTCGCGGAGCAGAAATACATACTATTCCTAGCGGCTGCTGCGGAATGGCAGGCAGCTTCGGCTACGAGAAGGCCCACTACAAGACTTCCATGGCGATCGGTGAAATGGTGCTCTTCCCGGCTGTCCGCAAGGCGGTTGCTTCAACTGCTGAGGTTCTGGTTGCTGCTCCGGGAACCAGCTGCCGGCAGCAGATTCTGGACGGAACGGACGTCAAGGCATTCCATCCGATCGAAATCCTTTACAGATTTCTGCTGAGTAGGCGGGATTTTTAGTATCTTTGATAGACTTTGACAAACAGGGTATGTTTAATTTTGCGCTTATCGGGGCGGCGGGATACATTGCCCCAAGACATATCAAGGCTATCGCTGATACAGGAAACAAGCTGATTGTGGCCTACGACAAGTTTGACAGTGTGGGCAGACTGGACAGTAGTTTCCCGGATTGTTCCTTCTATACTGAGAACGAGCAGTTTGACCGCTTCTGCTCCAAGAGGATGAGGACGGATGATCCTCTTCACTGGATGAGTATCTGCACGCCTAATTATACTCACGACGCGTTTATCCGCTACGGTCTTCGTCTGGGGGTTGACGTGATTTGCGAGAAGCCTCTGGTTCTTAATCCATATAACATAGATAACCTTTTGGAGCTGGAGAAAGAAACCGGGCATAAGGCCTATACCATCCTGCAGCTGAGGCTTCACGATAGTATTGTGGCGCTTAAGAAAAAGGTGGACGAGGGTCCGGCTGACAAGGTTTATGACGTTGACCTTACGTACATTACGTCGCGAGGAAAATGGTATTACACTTCCTGGAAGGGAGATGTGCACAAGAGCGGCGGAGTGGCTACAAATATCGGCGTTCATTTCTACGATATGCTGCAGTGGGTGTTCGGTCCGGTAAAGCAGAACATTGTTCACGTGATGAGTTTCGACCGCGTTGCAGGATATCTTGAACTGGAGAAGGCAAGGGTGCGTTACTTCCTGAGTATCAACGCAGACTGTCTGCCGGAAAATGCCGTTCAGGGAGAGAAGCGTACTTACCGTACCCTGAACATAGACGGGGATGAGTTTGAGTTCAGCGCCGGATTCACCGAGCTGCATACCAAGAGTTACGAGAAGATTCTCTCCGGTCAGGGATTCCGCATCAGCGAGGCCCGTCCTTGCATCGAGATCGTAAGCAAGATCCGTAATTCCAAACCGATCGGCCTCGTCGGTGACTATCATCCGCTGGCCCGCCTTCCGCTTGCAAAGCATCCCTTCGGCTGGGACGACATGAAATTCTGATAACCTAATATATTGATACAATGAGCGAAAACGACATCCATTTTAACCGCGAGCGTTTTGATAAACGCAAAAACAAGAGTACCCGAAATTCAATCGTTCTTGTCGTACTGCTTCTTGTACTTATCGGTGCATGGATATATCTTTCCAAAACCGCTAAGGGCGCTGCTCCTGCATCTACTGAAACAAGCATTAAATCTGATATGAAAAAAGTAACCGATTTCTTCCTGACCGGAAAGAATGGGGCTGAGGTAAGCCTCGCTGAGTACAAAGGCAAAGTCCTTTTGATCGTAAACACCGCAACCGGCTGCGGCTTCACGCCACAGTACAACGAACTTGAAGCTATGTACAAGAAGCTTAAGGACAAGGGCTTCGAGATCCTTGACATTCCTTGCAACCAGTTCGGTAACCAGACTCCTGGAACGGATGAGGAGATTACCGAATTCTGCCAGCTCAAGTTCGGAACCGACTTCCCTCAGTTCAAGAAGAGCGATGTAAACGGCCCTAACGAGCTTCCTCTCTACACCTGGCTCAAGAGTCAGAAGGGCTTCGAGGGCTTTGACGCCGACAACAAGCTCACTCCGATCCTGGAGAAGATGTTCGACGAGAACGCTCCTGGATGGAGAGAAACCAGCGACATCAAGTGGAACTTCACCAAGTTCCTGGTTAATCGCGATGGTGATGTCGTAGCCCGCTTCGAGCCGACCTGCTCTATGGACAAGGTGGAGCAAGCCGTTGAGGCCCTGCTTTAATTGATCTAGTGCTTTAATGGCATCTGTTGAAAGACACCCTTTGGAGCCTTTTGTTCCAGAAGGGGCTAAGTTATTGATTTTGGGTAGCTTTCCTCCTCCCAGGAACAAGTGGAGCATGGAGTTTTTCTACCCTAACTTTATCAACGATTTCTGGAGAATCTGCGGCCTTGTCTTCTTCAGCAATAAGGATCATTTCATAGCTCAAACCCCGAAAACGGCGCCTTTGAAGCGCTTCGACAGAGAAAGAATCATTGCCTTCTGCCGGGAGAAGGGGATAGCGTTGTATGATACCGCATCTGCCGTAAAACGCTTGCGGGGAAACGCGTCGGATAATTTCCTGGAGGTTGCCACTCCCACCGACATTCCAGCCCTTCTTTCCCGCATGCCGCTCTGCCAAGCCATAGCCGTTACCGGCCAGAAAGCCCTGGAGACCTTCATCGAGGGCAACCGCCCGATAGTGAATGGCAAGCCTCTTGACGTTAAAGAGATCAAGATAGGGGAAGCCATCGCGATAAATATTCTGATGAAAGATAAATCCAGACGTACATCGCGCGAGATTCTGCTTTTCCGGATGCCGTCAACCTCCAGAGCCTATCCGCTATCCCTGGACAAGAAAGCCACATATTACCGCCGCATGTTTGAAACGATCCTTGGCTAGGTTTCACCGTCGCCGACTGGAAAACAAAAAAACACAAGCACTTGAATGCTTGTGTTTTTTTTCGTGATTCGGTTGGGATTCGAACCCAAGACCCACAGCTTAGAAGGCTGTTGCTCTATCCAGCTGAGCTACCGAACCAGTCCCTCCATAACCCGCATTGGCGGTTGGGGATGCAAATGTAACAATTTTTCTCAATCTTGCTAACTATATTAGGCTTTTATTTGCCCTTGACGGTTTCGAGGATCTTTATGACTTCGGGATCGTTTGGATCAGCGATGGATGATCCTACTCTTACAACACCGTCGTTTACCTGTGCAACATATACGGTCCTGAAACCCTGTGCATTCTTGAATACAGACCAGGTAATATCCCCTGAAGTAAAGAAATCAAGTTTTTCTGTTTCTCCGGTATATATGCTCTCAATCCAATTTTCAATATTTCCCTTAGCCTGTTCCTTGAAGTTCAGTTCATTATTACCCTTTTTCAAGATCATCTCGGATACATATTGCTTTGTTTCCCAGGAGACTGGGATGTCTACGGTATACCAGGCGCGGTCTTCTGTGTTTACGGTTTCTGCTTCCTGTGCTTCAGCCTGAGGGGCTGGAGCTGGCTGAGCTGCCTGCTTGGCTACGGGCTCCTGGGTTTTGGCTTTTTTTGAGTTGTTGCCACACGATGTCATCAGTAATCCTGCAGCGAGGATCATCAGGGTAAATACTGCCTTTTTCATTACTGTGAGGTATAGTTTTATAATTCTGATTTCTTGCTGCGGTTGGCCCAGGTCTCGAGGATTACAACTATCGCGATACCGATGATTGCCATTATTATGGCGGTGGCTATCTGAGGGTTGCAGCCATTGAGGGCAGCGTATTTTGCAGGAAGGATAGGGTGGGTGATGGCTTTGTCTCCTTCTCCCTGGAGGATTTGCTGCCATGGCCAGATTTTAATCAGGGAGCCGACCATGAAGCCAGTCAGAAGGGCGATGGTCTGGTTGTACCAGTTCTTGAGCAGCCAGGCCAGGAAGTGGGAGAAGGCCAGCAGTCCGGCTACGGCACCTATCAGGTAGAGAGCCAGGCGCGGAATGTTAAGGCTGCTGATGCTCTGCATAAGATCCTCGTACTTGACCATCAGGACCAGAAGGAAACTGCCGGAGATGCCCGGGAGGATCATTCCGCAGATGCTGGCGGCTCCTGCTATGAGGATGAACCACCAGGTATCAGGGGTTTCTGCCGGGGATGTCAGAGACACCCATACGGCTATTGCTGTGCCGAGGATGAGGCTGATAAAGGTGCCAACGTTCCATTTCTTGACTTCCTTGAGAACGTACCAGCAGGAAACCAGCACCAGGCCGAAGAAGAAGCTCCAGGTTGCAACCGGTTGGTTGTGAAGCAGGTAAAGCATTAACTTGGCTAGAGAGAAGGCACTGATGGCAATTCCCAGGATGATGAACAGCAAAAACACTATGTCCGTTTCCTTTGCCCACTGGCGGAATTTGCCCTGGAAAAGGAGTTTGGTGGTCCTGAAGTTGAAAGATTTCAGGGAGTTGATAAGCCTCTCGAAGATTCCGGTCAGGAAAGCTATTGTTCCGCCGCTTACTCCAGGGATGACATTTGCCGCTCCGATACCTATTCCCTTAAGGGTCAGAAGTATGTATTCTTTTATCTTGCTCATCTTGAGATTTCCGTATATGTTTTTATTATGCTGTCAGTATATGTTACACGCCTTCCAGGTCTCCGGAGTCCTCGAAGTTTGGATGGTCCTTGCCGCTCTTTGTGGACTTGCGGTGGATCTGCGTTGATTCCTGAAGTTTCTTCTCTGCCTGAACTTCAGCCAGTCCCATCTTTGCCCCATTATGCTGAGGATCAAAGATCAGGGCCTTGCGGTAAAGGATTTCCGCCTGGTTCAAATCGCCGAGAAGGAAGTATGCAAGGGCTTGGCCGCAGATTCCGTCCGGGTTGTTCTTTTCTATGCGGTTGAAGTCGTTAAAATGCTTCAGGGCCTCTTCCGGCATTTTGCACTCGATGCAGAGCTGGCCCAGGTTGAACAGGGCGTGGATGTTCTGCGGGTTGAGGGCGATGGCGTAGCCGAAAGCCTCGTAGGCATCCTTGTAACGGCTTTTCTTGTCGTAGATTATGCCAAGATTATGCCAGATGATATCGTTGAACGGATCTATGTCCAGGCATTCCTGGTAGAGTTCCACGGACTTGTCCTCCTGCCCGAGCTTCTCGCAGCAGAACGCGTAGTCAAACCAGAAGGATGTCAAGTTCTCGTCCTTTTCCGTCTCGTTGTGCTTGGCGTTCCAGGTGGCGGTAAGTTCTGCAGTCCTGTCGAGGTAGAATACCGCTTCCTGATACTCTTCTATCTCCATGCAGTCCTGAGCCAGCGTATGGACTGAGTCGCATACGTCTTCCGGGGTACTCTCCACGGCAATTGCCATTTCGTAGTAGCAGCGGGCGGACTTGAGATCCTTCTTTCCGATGTATACGCGGCTGTATGACAGGTAGATATCTGCATTCGGAGGGAATGAGTCCTTGTAGTGGTCCAGGATATCCAGCGCCTTGTCCAGCTCCTTGCGGATAACCATGGCATCACAATACCTGACCAGAAGCGCTGAAGAATAGGGGTATCTTTGGAAACCCTCCTCTGAGGCACTGTTGGCCATCTCGATGTTGTAGAGGTCTACATACTTGTCTATGATGTACTCGTACTCATCCTCTTCAAACCCGTTTCCCTCAGCGATGCCTTCTTCCCCCGGGATATAAGAAGCCGGCCCCTTGCCCTTATGCAAGGAGTCGTACCTCTCAAATGCCTTTCTCAGGCGCTCGTCCTCTTGTCTTTCAAACTCTTGATCTTCCCTCTCAGAATCCATATCAGCGATGCTTTTCAAACACAGGCTGCAAAGATAACAAAATGTCTGCAATTTAAGCGGTGATGGCCAAGTGCTTGACAGATAGGTATATAAATATATCAGCCTGCGTCGTTTTCGCTGCAGGCTGATGTATTTAACGTGCTGTGTATTAGATATTTGTCTACCACCATGCCTAGCTGAAGGTGAGGGTGCCGTCCATATAATCCACCTTGATGGTGCTGCCTTTGGCTATCTTTCCGGCGATAAGGGCCTTGGCGATGGAGTTGATGACTTCCTTCTGGAGCAGTCTCTTGATAGGTCTTGCTCCATAGGCTACATCGAAGCCCTTGTTTGCCAGATAGTCCAGAGCCTTGTCCGAGAAGTTCAGGGTTATGCCCTGGCTTTCCAGGAGCTTTTCTGCCTGGCTTATCTGCAGGCGGAGGATGCCGCGGATTTCTTCCTTGCCGAGAGGACGGAACATTATGATTTCGTCTATCCTGTTCAGGAACTCCGGACGGACGGTTTTCTTCATAAGTGCCAGAACCTTTTCCTTGCACTCGTCCATCAGCTGCTCGTTGTAGGCGTTGCTGATAGCCAGCTCGGCGTACTCGGCGTTGTCCTTAGGGTCAGGAATTCCGTCTCCATCCTTGTCCTTGATGTTGATTTCCTTGAGGCCCTTCATCCTGGCCATGTAGTCCTGGATGATGTCGCTTCCGGCGTTGCTGGTCATGATCAAGATGGTGTTCTTGAAGTTGACCGTGCGGCCCTTGCCATCTGTAAGACGTCCGTCGTCAAGGACTTGCAGCAGGATGTTGAACACATCAGGATGAGCTTTCTCGATCTCGTCGAACAGGACAACGGAGTATGGTTTACGCCTTACGGCCTCGGTCAGCTGTCCGCCTTCCTCGTAACCCACATATCCTGGAGGCGCTCCCACAAGACGTGTGGCGGCGAATCTCTCCTGGTATTCACTCATATCGATACGCGTAAGCATATTCTCATCGTCGAACAGGAACTCCGCCAGGGCTTTGGCCAACTCGGTCTTTCCTACGCCTGTGGTTCCGAGGAAGAGGAAGGAGCCTATAGGGCGCTTTTCGCTCTGAAGTCCTGCCCTTGAACGCCTTACGGCATCGGCGACAGCCTTGATAGCCTCATCCTGTCCGATGACTCTCTTGTGGAGTTCGGCTTCCAGGTTGATGAGTTTGTCCTTTTCGCTCTGCATCATCTTGGAGACAGGGATGCCGGTCCATTTTGCCACTACGTCAGCAATGTCTTCAGGGCCTACCTGCTCGTCGATCAGACGATGGTCGTTGGCATTTATCTTGGCATTGAGCTCATCGATTTCTTTCTGCAGACCAGCGATCTTACCGTAGCGGATCTCAGCCACCTTGGCATAGTCTCCGTTGCGTTCCGCGTTGTCTGCCTGGAAGTTGAGGTTGTCGATCTCCTGGCGCTTTCTCTGGATGCCGTCGTAGAGAGCTTTTTCCTCCCGCCACTGGGCGTTGAGGACCTCCAGCTGCTTCTTCTGATCTTCGAGCTGAGTGGTTATATCGTTGAGCTTAGGGGAATTGCCTTCTCTGCGTATGGCTTCCTTCTCAATCTCCAGCTGCTTGATCTTCCTCTGGAGCTCATCGATTTCCTCAGGGACGGAGTTCATCTCCAGACGGAGCTTTGATGCGGCTTCGTCCACAAGGTCTATGGCCTTGTCCGGCAGGAAACGGTTGGTGATATATCTGTGACTGAGTTCAACAGCCGCTATGATGGCATCATCCTCGATCTTTACCTTGTGGTGGTTCTCATACTTGGTTTTCAGACCCCTGAGGATGGAGATGCTCTCGGCAGGGCTAGGCTCGTCAACCATAACCATCTGGAAACGACGCTCCAGGGCCTTGTCCTTCTCAAAGTATTTCTGGTACTCATCCAGGGTAGTGGAACCCACGCAGCGCAGTTCTCCACGGCTCAGGGCCGGTTTCAGGATGTTAGCGGCATCCATCGCGCCGGTTGTCTGACCCGCTCCCACCAGAGTGTGTATCTCATCTATATAAAGGATTATCTCTCCGTCGCTTTCAACAACTTCCTTTACGACACCTTTGAGCCTTTCCTCAAATTCTCCCTGATATTTTGCTCCGGCTATCAGCGCTCCCATATCCAGGGAGTAGATAACCCTGCCTTTCAGGTTCTCTGCTACATCGCCGTGGACAATCCTCTGGGCCAGACCCTCCGCAATGGCGGTCTTTCCCACGCCCGGTTCTCCCACCAGGATAGGATTGTTCTTGGTACGGCGGCTCAGAATCTGGAGCACCCTACGGATCTCGTCATCTCGTCCGATGACAGGATCAAGCTTGCCGTCACGAGCCCTCTGGTTGAGGTTGATGGCATAGCGCTCCAGCATCTTTCCTTGTGCCTGATTGTTTGCAATATTCATATTAAAACCTCCTATATTTCAATCCATTGATTCAATCCACTGAGATTAAATCTCTCCCCCTCGTTTTCATTTCCTTTAAACGCCATAAGATCTCCTTGCAACTTGCCCGCCAGACTGTTTTCAGGCAAAAAGAGCCCTTTGAAATGTCATAATGTCAGCGCTGAAGGCCTCTCATCGCCGATTCTCATTCCCACTCTGCCATAAAGTCAGCGCCTAATAGCAAAGTCCTAATAGCAGAACTGGGAAATAATTAGTATATTTGTGGATAAGTGTTTTGTCCGGTTGTATGCCGGCTGAGGACTAAGGATTAATGAACGTAAAAAGAACATATCCGTCGCTGGAAGGGGGCAGGCTTCTGCCGCTGGTGGAGAGTTTCTATACTATCCAGGGAGAGGGCTTCCATACCGGCAAACCGGCGTTTTTCATACGTTTGGGCGGCTGTGACGTGGGTTGCCGCTGGTGTGACAGCAAGGAGAGCTGGGATCCGGACCGATTCCCGCCAGTTGAAATCGAGACAATAGTCAGCCAGGCCGCCGCCACTCCGGCCAGAGCCATAGTGATCACAGGCGGGGAGCCGATGAACTATCCGCTGGATATGCTGTGCAATATGCTGAAAGAATATGGGCTGGAAATCTTCCTGGAAACCAGCGGAAGCAGTCCTATGAGTGGGCATTTCGACTGGATCTGCCTGAGTCCCAAGCGGAACAAGCCGCCAAAGGAGGAGTTTTTCAGTGTGGCCGACGAGTTGAAGGTGATCGTAGAGACTCCGGCGGACTTTGAATGGGCGGAGGAGAACCGCCGGAAGATACTAGAGGTACAGAGCAGCTGCCTTTTCTACCTTCAGCCTGAGTGGAGCAGAATGAAAACTGTTGCACCTTATATAATAGACTATGTCAAGGAGCATCCTGAGTGGAACATATCCATCCAGGCGCACAAGTTCCTGCATATTCCATAGAAATTAATTGTTGAAAGAAACATATACAAATATTAATTAACACATTATGAGATCATTGAAGTTTTTCTTTGCAGTTGTTGCCTTGTTCTGCATGACAACTGCTTATGCTCAGCCTAACGTTCCTGAGAAGGAGCAGAGGAAGGGCTTTGAGTTCACTACCGTAAAGGCTAATCCTATCACCGGTATCCGCAACCAGGGAAGCAGCGGTACTTGCTGGGCTTTCTCTACAACATCTTTCTTCGAGAGCGAGGCTATCCGCAACGGTCACGCAGACACATCGCTGAACCTTTCAGTAATGTACACAGTTACAAAGAACTACATCGAGAAGATGCGCAAGTTCATCCGCGTAGACGGTTATCTTTGCTTTGCAGAGGGTGGTTCCTTTGAGGATGTTTCACACTCATATGAGGACTATGGCGTTGTCCTGGAGAAGGATATGCCTAACCTGCTTCCAGGCGAGAAGAGAATCAACTTCCGCGAACTGACCGCTATCAGCACCGGTTTGGCCGAGGGCGCAAAGAAGGCTGGCGGAAAGGTATCGCCGAGATTTATGGAGACCTACAGGAACATTCTCGAGACCTACCTTGGCAAGTGTCCTGAGACTACTACCTACAAGGGAGTTGTTTACAGCCCTAAGGATTTCGTGACCAAGGGTCTGGGCCTGAATATGTCTGACTATGTTTCAGTTACTTCCTTCACTCACTATCCTTTCTATACCCAGTTCGCCATCGAGGTTCCGGATAACTGGAGATGGGACCTGAGCTACAACGTTACCATCGACGACCTTATCGCGATTATGGACAACGCCATTGAAAAGGGCTACACAATCGCTTGGGGTTCAGACGTAAGCGAGACCGGCTTTACTCGCGATGGTATTGGCATTGTTCCTGACATGAAGGCTCTGGAAAGCGCAATTGGATCTGACCAGGCAAGATGGGTAGGCGGCAACAATCCTCAGGCAAGACCTCAGATCGTAGAGCCAGTTAAGGAAATGGTCATCACCCAGGAGATGCGTCAGGAAGGATATGACAACAAGACCACCACTGACGACCACGGAATGCAGATCTTTGGTATCGCAAAGGACCAGAACGGCACCAAGTACTATATGGTGAAGAACTCTTGGGGTCCTACCGGCAAGTACAAGGGAATCTGGTATGTATCAGAGGCTTTCGTAAGATACAAGACCATGAACATCTTGGTTAACAAGAACTCCATCCCTAAGGACATCCGCAAGAAGATGGGTATCTAAACAAATCTGATAATCAATACAAAAACAAACACAATATGAAAAGATTATTCATTGCAGCAGCGGCTCTGTTCCTTGGAACCGGATTGTTTGCGCAGGAATTGCAGACCAACTTCCCGTTCTATGAGTTTACCATCGTGAAGAACAACCCTGCCACCGCAGTCAAGAACCAGGCTGCTACCGGTACGTGCTGGTGCTTTGCCACCACTTCATTCCTCGAGAGCGAGGCTATCCGCAAGGGTGCTGCCGATACCTCTCTGGACATCTCCGAGATGTATACCGTAAGGCAGGAGTACCTCAGAAGGGGCGCTGACTACTATTACCGCAGAGGAAAAGGCCGCAGGGGACCTGGCGGAATCTGCCATCAGGCAACATACCAGATGGAGAAGATGGGCCTTATGCCAGAAGAGGCCTACCACGGCATTAACTATGGCTCCAACACTCACAACCACGGAAAACTGCAGAGGGAAATCGACGACCTTCTGGACAGTGCAGTGGCCAAGAAGCAGGGCGTTCCATACGACCAGATGAACGAGATTCTGGACAAGTACCTGGGCAAGGTTCCTGAGACATTCACCTACAAGGGCAAGGAATACACCCCATGGTCCTTCAAGGAGTCTCTGAAACTCAAGGAGAGTGACTATGTGGAGATTACAAGCTTCCTCCATCATCCTTTCTACGAGGAGTTCATCATCGAGATCCCTGACAACTGGGATATGGCCAAGTCCTACAACGTTCCTCTGGACGAGCTGGACGAGATCTGCACCAGGGCTCTGATGCACGGCTACACTGTTGCCTGGGATGCCGACATGAGCGAAATCTACTTCGCCCAGAACAAGCATCTGGCTCTGTTTACCCCTGATGTAAACCTCCGTGGAATGAAGGCCGTTGAGAAGAAGTACGAGGAGAGTCCTATCGATCCTGAAATCCGTCAGGCTATGTGGACCAACTTCACTACCTCCGACGACCACCTGATGCACATCACCGGTATCGCCAAGGACCAGGACGGCACCAAGTTCTACATCGTGAAGAACTCCTGGGGTCCGGACAACGGAGACGGCTACATCTACGTATCCGAGAGCTACTTCAAGGCAAAGACCATCCAGATCATGGTTCCAAAGGAATCCCTGAGCAAGAATGTACGCAAGAAACTCGGCATCAAGTAGTAAAGTAGGTGGCGGTTAAGCCATTGATTTACAACACATTAGTTATATAAGCCTGCGTGGATATCTATGCAGGCTTATGTATTTATATAGCTGTTACTCAGCGATATAGCCGCCACCCGTTTCTATGTCGGCGTCTTTTGCTATCTTTGCAAAACGATGGGAATCAGAAAGCACATACCAAACGCCATTACCTGCTGCAACCTGCTCTGCGGCTGTATGGCTATTTATTTACATAATGAAGCTTTGGTTGCTTTGCTTTTCGTGCTTCTGGCTGCTATGTTTGATTTCCTGGACGGCCTTGCTGCACGTTCTTTAAAGGCTTATTCGCCGATTGGGAAAGATCTTGATTCATTAGCCGATATGGTGAGTTTTGGCGTAGCTCCCGCTTTTGTCGGATTAGGCTTTATGTCAAAGGTATTTACCACTTATTTTGGTGATACTTATTGGATTGCAAGATTTATTCCTTTGCTGATTGCGGTGTTTTCTGCGTTGCGTCTGGCCAAGTTCAATAACGACAAGCGCCAGACAGAGAACTTTAGGGGCTTGGCCACTCCGGCGTGCGCATTGTTATACATTTCTTTGGTTGCTATCCTTCGAATATCACTTTCATTGCGAGAATTGGAGTGGATGCATGACGGGGCTCAAAATCCAGCTTTTGACTGGATCTACTGGTTGCCGGCTATTGTTGTGCCGGTGCTGTGCTGGCTGCTGGTAAGCGAGATTCCTATGTTCTCGATGAAGTTCAGGAACCTCTCCTGGCCGGATAATCGCGACAGATATATCTTCCTGATGATAGTGGCCGTTGAGATTGTTATGGCTATAGTAGGGGGATTCAGTTTCCCTGCGCTTATAGTGGCGGTAATTACCACCTACATCATCATCAACCTTCTGATGCTTGCTTTCCCGAAGAAGAAAGCCAAGCATAGTTCTTAGCGCGTCTTTTCTCTAATGTAGTCTTCTGCTATGTAGCCGGCGCTGAAAAGGTAGAGGCCGGTGCTTCTGTCGTGTAGCTGGCGGCAGGTGTTGCTTTCGTAGAACAGCTGGAGAGCCAGCAGAGGTTCTGTCTTGAGCCTCTCTGCAAGCACACAGGCTATTTCCCCGATGAGATTGCACAGAACTATCTCTTTGAGAATTATATCGTTTTGTTCCTTTTCTTTCTTAGATAAATTCCATTCCATTATATTCCAGGTACTTGTCTATTGTCGGTTGATTGAGAAAACACATCTGGCTGCTAGGCTCGACTGTAGAGAGTGTCTTTAGGGCAGTTTTGTAATCCATAAGTCCAGAAATAACGCTATTTACGGTATCAATTACCCGGTCGTCAGCCACGCCGCCTTCTATGTAGTCGAATTTTCTTGAAGGATCATATCCTTTGCGGCAAAGGACCACAAAATTCAGCCAATCTTCATCATAATATCCAAAGAGCCTGCATTTTGCCTGTCTTACGATTGAGTCCCAGTCAAGCAGATATCTGCTGACTACTGGCTCCAGGCCACGTTTTTTGGCGGTTATCTTTGCCCACATAATGGCCTGTTCCTTTATATCGGTGACATAGAAGCCTTTGCCGAAGTCTAGCAGGCTTCTTCCATAGTTATAAAGAGGGTGCTCAATTAACTCTGTTCCTCCGTGATATACAAGGAGTTTTCTCTTCTCATCCATAATCTTTCGAATTAGTTGTTCATTCTTTTTTCCCACATTTCTAGACACTCCAGTATATCCACCGCTAAATTCTCGCGGCTTTCTGTGTGTAGCCCGTCATAGCATGGATAGATGTAATTCTCTATCAGACGGACTTTCTTCATTCGCTTGTATATGGCTTCATAAGAGCATTTTGCAGTTCTGGCCGCAGCCTCGATGCAGGTTGAAACAAAGCTCATTATAACTTGTTCCTTTGGTACATCGATGAACTTCAGGTCATCTATTATCAGGTATTTTACCTTAGAGTAAGCTGACGGCTTGATTACAGGTTTAGGTAGAGTATGATAAGTCGCGCTTGGTTCTTTAAATAGTGATGGTTCCTTGTCTTCAGGAATAGGGTATTTTTTCTCCTTTGACAATAGTTCTGGCAGATCAACATCCAGTATATGCGCAATCTCTTCAAGTGCTTTTGCAGGCGGCTGAATAGTGTTGCTGCAGTACATATTGACCGTACGGAAACTCTTGCCCAGCTTCTTTGCCAGCCAAGTTTGCGAAATTCCCTTATTGTCAAGCAATTCCTTTATTCTGTTTCTCATATCCGCATTAATTGTGCTTTGCAAATATAAGAAACAAAATTTCCTAAAACAAGGAAATGGTCGATTTGCTTAATTTAATTGTGCTAGCTGTGGCTGACTAGCTTTATTGGCATGTTTTCAAGGTTTTTGTCAACAATAATGATGAGGACCGGGCGGATGGTGTAGGATATGTCTGCACCTTGTTTAACGTTGTAGTGGAATACCAGCTGACCGTCATAGTGGTTGATCAGCAGGTCAGGTGTCATGGTGGTTTCCTTCTGTACAGGGCCTTCCTCAACTGCAATCACAAAACTCTTGTCAAAGTCGATTTCAGTCGGCTTGCCGTTTTCTCCCATAGTGGTGGCCATGCCGAAGATCTGGTTGAAGGTTTCCTGGTCTGTGATTTTATGGTTTTCAGGTAATACTGCGCCGTTTTTGATGAAATAGTTCTGTGCGACCGTGTAGCTTACCTCTGATGGTTTTCCCAGTATCGCTTCTTCCGGATTTGCTTCATTTTGCTGCTGGTTCTGTTTGCAGGAGGAAAGAAGAGTCATGGCTGCAATGGCTATGATCGCGATGGAAAAAACTTTTGCTTTCATGTTGATGTTTCTTTTTTGGGGATACTATTGATTGTCTGTTATTTTGCTTGGTTTATTCAGGCCTCGAGGATTTTGCAGAAGGAGCCTGGGAGGAGGATGTTATCCACCAGCATGGCGGCTTTGAAGAGTGGGGCGATTTCCTCGTCCGTGAAGCCGGCTATGCCGCAGCCGATTCGGGTTACCAGGAAGGTAAGTTCCGGGTGCTGCATCGCGAAGGCTATGAACTGGTCTACATAAGGTTTGATGGTTTCCACGCCACCTTGCATGGTAGGGATGGCGTATGTCTGGCCGTGGAGGCCTACGCCTTCTCCCCAGATGGCTCCGAATTTCTCGTAAGCGTAACGGGCCGCTCCGCCGCCGTGTGCTCCTGAGAGGTTGCTGCCGAAGACGAATATTTCGTTTGGCTTAAGCTCAGTGATGGAATTAGGGGCACGGCGTTTGGCTTTTGGCTTGGCCTGCGGTCCAGCGGCTGATGGATTGGCTGTAACAGGGGCTGGTGTGCGGACTTTGTGAGGCATCTGGAAAGGTATCTCCATCGAAAGTTCCATAAATCCCTTGTATTTGCCGTTCTTGTACCACGGGGTTTGGTAAATGAGCTTTTTTACGCCGTTTTTCTCAATGGTGTAGGAGTTGGACCGAGGATGTTCCAAAAGGTCCTTCAGAAGGGTTCTGGCGGGCTCAGGATGGCAATCCAGGACGTTTTTGCCAATGAGGTCTTCCATTCCTGGCTTCAGGAAGGTCCTTCTGGACTTTTGGTTCATGTATAGGATGATTCCCTCTGTATCGCAGACGGTTACTGCAAAATCGGTTTCTTCTATGTAGTTGGTTTGTTTCATATTTCAAAGATAATGAAAAGGGCTGAAAAGATTTTTGTAAAGAAAAGAATATTTTTTTTGGAGAATTGAAAAAAGGCAGTATATTTGCAGTCCCAAAACGGAAGCAATTCCGCGATTAGCTGACTCGCTAGCTCAGCTGGTAGAGCACGACACTCTTAATGTTGGGGTCCAGGGTTCGATCCCCTGGCGGGTCACCAAAAAAGCTTGGAAGAAATTCCAAGCTTTTTTGTTTTTTGTCTATTCTCTTGATTCCTAGCTCTGTGGAGGGGCTATGGGAACATATTTCGGAGACGGTCCCCATTTGTTAGGTCCTTTCTGTCCGTCCGTACACATCCATACAAGAAGAATGATCCCATAAACCAGGATGAATAATGCACCAAGGAGCGGGATAAGGCCAAATAGGAAGTAGAGAAGCACCGTACCGCTTTTTCCGATGTCGTGAAGCCTCCTTACGCAGGCAGCCAGGTTCGGAAGCAGGAATGCAAGACTTACAACGATACTCAGCCAATATCCCGGATTGTACAGAAAGCTTTTCCTTAACATCTCCAAAGACTCCCTCAGTTCATATGCGGATGAGTTAGAAGAAAAGTCGAAAAACTGTCTGAAATCGATGAAGCTGAATGCCAGGATGCTGACCAATAGACTTATTGCGTAATAAACAAGGTAGAACCACCAGTATTCAGAGCGCCTGGCCCTGCCGTGGAAGTTTGCATATTTCTTCAGGAAGCAGGTCTTGAAGGCTTCAGTGATGCTTGGCATCGGAAGCTGTCGGTACTGCGGGGCATAATAATACTGCGGGCCATTTTGAGGTGCGGCATATTGCGGACCTGGAGGAGGTGGCACCTGTTCTGAAGGTCCAGGCTGAGGACCACTCTGGGTTCTGGCTTCAAATCCCTCAGGCGGTTCTATATCGCTGAGGTCCTCTCCGCAGAAAGGGCACTGTGTGGCTCCTATTATGATCTTCTTGCCGCAATAGGGGCATTTGTCGAGATTCATCATAGTCCGGTTATTTAACTCTTATAACTTTGATTCCGTTAATTCCTTTGCTGGCAAGGGCATAGTCTGCGATAGTCTTTTCGTCGACAACCACTTTCATCTTGCCCATTGAGGCGTGGATGAAGCCCAGTTTGCCGTCCTTTCTCCAGTAGGCGATGGCCACGTGGGCGATGTCCAGACCTTTGGTGGTTGACATATAGCCGATTATATCTCCGCTCTTAATTGATTTCTCGTTGGCCTTGATCTTGTCCTGAGGGATGTAGGTGTATGGCTGGGTGTTAAGTTCCTTTTCCACCCTGGCGATTACGTTGTAGTCTTTGGTGGCCTGGTTCATGGTGCAGGTTTCCATCTCTTTTTCGTTGCCGCAGCACTCTTTGGTTACATCGGCGTCTTTCAGGTGCTTGTAGCTCTTGTAATGGGAGGTCATGAAGTTGATAGGATGGTCGTAAACCTGTCCTCCGCACTTGAGGGTGATATCTTCAACGATGCCACGCTTTTCTCCCTGGCGTATCCATTCTGTGGTGTAGTGGATACGGTCTGAATAGCAGCGAACCATACCGTCACGATAGCGGCTCTGGCGAACCATCTGGCAGAGTTTCTCAAAGTCTGCGTCCTTGCCGTATTTCTTTACCGTAAGAGCCAGGTTCATGCAGGTTTCCACAAAGATTATGCAGTCTGTCTTGCTCAGGTAAACCCTCACGTCCTCTGAGTCTCCTTCCTCCAGGGTTCCCGCAACATAGTCGTTGCCCAGGAGCTTCTTGGCGGCCATTACCATCAGCTCGCCGGTGGTCTTGGTGTCTTTGTAAGGCAGAAGGTCTTTCATTATCTTCTCTGCGACAGGGATATCCTTCTTCAGGGTGATAGCATAGAAATCCGGATCGGAAGAAAGTTTAATGGTGTCGTTCTGAGCGAAAGTATTTATCGCTGAGAAAGAGATGAATAACAACGCAAAGCAAATTGCGTAGACAGTTCTTTTGATGATGGTCTTATTCATTGTGAGAAAATTTTTCGATTCAGATTATTATATTTGTGGTAAAGATAAGAATTTTCATAAAGAATCGGTTTCATACATTAGTTATGTCGTTCAACATTTTTTGCAGAAGAGGCGGAGGAGAGGTTTTCTTTCCGCTTTTCAAGGAGCAGAGCGCTTTGATTTCCAAGGCTGCGGCCTTGCTGGTGGATATTCTCAAGGAAGAGTCCTACGAGAAGAAGAAAGAGCTTGCCCGCCAGATGAAAGAGGTTGAGAGAGAGGGCGATATCGTGGATGCCAAGATTTCCGGAATCCTTTACAAGGCCCATAGGGTGCCGTTTGACAGGGAGGATATCCAGACTTTGGGCTCCAGGATGGAGTCATTTCTGGATATGATTCACGACAGCTCCAAGAAACTTGTCATCTACCGTCCTAATTATACTGATGCTTCCTGGATTGAAATCGGGGAGCAGATTGTTGAGGACGCCCGGCTGCTTTCTGCCATTACCGCTGATTTTGACCAGTGGAAGAAGAAAGGGGAGGAGCTCAAGTCCCTGTGCGTAAGGATCAAGGAGATTGAGAGCGAGGTGGATGACATCTACGAAAACTATATGAGCCATCTGTTTGAGGCTGAGACCAACGGCATCGAGCTTACAAAATGCAAGAATATAGTTCAGTCCCTTGAGGATACCACGGACGTGGCCAAGGAAATCGGGGACTGCATCAAGCTGATGCTCGTAAAAGAAGGCTGAAGCGCGGGTACTCGTTTCAGTTGTTTACCATAGCAATCACCAAGGCGGTTAATGCAGTGATCAGTCCATAAAGGACAAAGGCTGTCACGACATTGAGTATCAGCATGAGTAGCGTTTTCCAAGCGCTTTTGATCCAGCTTATTCCAAATAGCTGTTTGAAGTCCCACATCATAATCAGAGGCAGGAACCATCCCGAAAGCTGCCCGTTTGCGGCGCTGTTGAACGGAAGCACTATTATCGCGATGACAATCAGCTGGCAGCTTATGTATATCTGTATGAAAAAGTGCTCGGTATAGGACAGTTTGCCGTCAATATCCGGGGCTCGTCTGAACAGAAGCCAGCAGGACAAGGCGAATGTTATGTTCAGACAGATGATGGACAGTGCTTTGTTGTTTCTTGTCCAGTCTGAAATTTTTATTCCGATAGTTATCAATCCGGTTGATATGGACTTTGCATTTTCCACCTGCCGGCGCATCCGCTTATAGGCTTCTTCTTCTTCCTCTGTCAGCTCGTCTGACAGGGAATCAGTTTGAGATAGATTGTCTTGTCTGTCAGCTTGATTCAGGCTGGCTATTGCAGTGCTGTCTTTTAATTCTTGAGGGACGGTCTGATCATCTTCTTCCTCGTCATCTTCGTAGGCCCAGGCCCAATCCAGAGAGTCTTTCTGCTCCTGGGTCAAAGGTTTTTCTATTGTGCTTTGGGTGTCAGGTTTGGTCTTCTTTGTCTTGATTATGCCGGTCTGGACCTCTATGGCATATATTACGCAGAGGAGGAAGAGGAGTTTTATTGGGGCGTAGTAAGCTGCCCTGTGACCTTTCAGGTAGTCTCTTATGAAATATCCGGGGCGATGGAACAGTTCAATTATAGTTCCCAGGACGCTCTTGTTGTTGAAATCCCATACTTCAAGCGTGCCGCCAAGAAGGTTTTTGGGGGTTAACCGTGATGTGCTGGCTTTCTGACCACATCGGGGGCAGAAATTGCCCTCGTATTCAAGTGAGCAATTGGAGCACTTGTGGATGGTTTTCATCCCTTTGAAGTCATATCTCTTAGGCTCCTTGGGATGCGTCAGGCTATGACCAAGTTTTGTGAAGTAGCGTTTTAGCCTGGAGGAAAGCCGCCTGAAATAACTGGACATTTACTTCACCCTGACTAAAACCATATTTTCCATATCCTTGTCGCCCATGATTTTCTTTCCGTCTTCAAGGATTGTCAGTTCCTGTACCCCGTCACTGGACGTGAGAACAAGTTTCTTTCCGTCTATGGCATAGGATCCGGTGATCTTCATGTCTGCACTCATCTGGTTCAGCTGGGTAGAAATGTTGTCTCTTTTCTCACGGTCCAGTTCGAAATTCGCGGCTTTGGCAGCCTTTTCGTTGATGCGTGCGATAACCGTCATAGCAAACTTGTTTTTTGCCTTGAACACTATCGCAAATTTTATTTCAGCTATGGAAATTACTCCCATAAACACTTGTTTTTCAAAAGCTGGCATGCTCTGAATATCTTTATCCTTAGCCGCTTCTTTCAACATCATGTCTATACACTTGGAGGGGTCTTCAGTCATGTAGCGCCTTCCCGTCCAGTCATTTTGGGCTGAGGCTATGTTTATGGAAAGCATTGCGGCCAGAGCGAGCAGAACGGCCTTGAATGTTATTATGGAAGATTGTTTCATTGCTTTTGATTTGTTGGCCAAATATACTAATCTTTTAGACTCAGCGGGTATGGCAGGTGTCATTTCTGTTCAAGAAATTGCTCTTGAAAGAGCTGAATGTTTTATTTTCCTCTCAGAAAGTTTCTTATCTGGTGGATAGGTATCCCGAAGTTGAAGCTCTGGGTGCCGCTTACGGCTGCAAAGTTTACAGCCACCAAGTCTCCGTAGGAGTTCACTACGGGGCTGCCGCTTGAGCCCTGGAGGATTGGTATGGTGTAGAGGAGTCTGAACTGGTCCGGCTTCTGCGATATCTTTCCGGAAGTGAGCTGTGCCTTGATGCCTTCTGTGGTGGATGCCAGAGCGATGCCCTGGTTGTAGCCGATCAGGTAGAGCTGCTGGTCCAGAGTTAGCTTGTCGGCCGTGTTCTGCTTGATACTGCCGTCTTTCTGGACTCCGGTCTGGAAAACAGCCGCATTATCCGGGGTTGTTCCGTCAGCCAGGCGGATGAGGGCAAGGTCCACGTTCTCGTCTTCAGACTCGCGGACTATGGTGCAAGGCTTGAAATCCGCAGGACCGCTTACATAGGAATCGTTGTAGGCTATGCCAAGCTTGCTGTGGCATCTGACGGCTATCTGGGAGGCGTCCATCCTCCTTAGCTGGGAGATATAGGCCTGGGCCTGGTCATATTCCCGCTTGAGTTCATAGAGTCTTTTCTTGAGGGCTTCATTGTAAGAGCTGTAGTCATCATACATATATGTCTGGTTCAGAGCCTGGTATATCTTGCCGGCCTCGTATGATGCCTGTTCCTGCCGTTCCCGGGCATAGGATGCAAGGGCGGACAGGAGCTGCTTAACGTAGTTCATCACGTCGCTCTTCTTGATGTAGTGGTTAACCACGTGGCGGTTGGTGAGTATTCCACCGTATTTGTCTATGAAAAAGCCTGTTCCAAACGAGTATGCGGTCTCCACCTGGCTCGGGGAGAAAGCCACGTTCTTCAGCTTTCCGTCTTCTATTCCGCTGAAATAGAATGTTTCCCCGGTAGGGAGGGTGACACTGTAGTAATGCTCGTTGAGGATCATCACGACTCCGCTGGCGTTCTCGTCATAAATCTGTTCCGCGCTCTTTTCCCTTGAGCATCCGACGCTTATGGGCACAAAAGCCATTGCCAGGACAAGGGAGAGCAATCCTGCTGATTTCCTAGTTGCTATCATACGGTAATAATAAATAACACGTTTATTCTTGCAAACATATTGCCAAGGAGGTTGTTTTATTGCAGTTTTTTTCATTAATTTTGTATGTAACACTTTAACACTATTACCATGGATTACAAGATTATCGACATCGAAGGCGTTGGTGACGTTTATGCAAAGAAACTTACCGAGGCCGGCATCAACAAGGTGAGCGAGCTTCTTGAAAGATGCGCAGCACCTAAAGGCCGCAAGGAACTTGCCAAGGCAACTGACATTCCGGAGAAAATGATCCTCCGCTGGACCAACCATGCAGACCTGTTCAGAGTCAAGGGTATAGGCCCTCAGTTCTCAGAGCTTTTGGAGGCTGCCGGAGTTGATACCGTAAAGGAACTTCGCAACCGCAAGGCCGAGAATCTGCACAAGGCTCTCGAGGAGACAAACGCAAAGAAGAAACTCACCAGAGTGGTTCCTCCTCTGAAGTCTGTAGAAAAGATGATCGCCGAGGCTAAGGCTTTGGAGCCTAAGATGACTTACTAGATTCTTGGGATTGTAAAGTGAAAGGGATGACCATTCGGCCATCCCTTTTTTCTTAGTCTTCCTTCTTCGGAGGACAGAGCTCATCGATGACATCGTGGAGGTACTTCAGGATTTCCCTAAGGGCATTGGAGTGGTTAGGGCCCGCCATATAGCCGCCTGTGGATATGTCGGTTTTCCCGAAACACATCCAAACAGACCAGTTGGTGCCATCCGTTACATCTAAGTATGGATGATAATAGTTGGCCTCGTCGTAGAGGTGACCTTCTTTTATAAGGTTGTCTACCTTTACGAATACGGAGTCATCCACATTAGCGACTCTTGGTTTCTGCTCCCGTTCACTATCCCGGTGCATCATCCTTTTTTCTTCAAACTTAAGTACACCGCCTGCTCCTTCTTTGTTGCGGTTCAGCACGATGCTGACCCTCCATCCTGCAAAACCATTTCCTGATGAATAGTGGAAAGAGGTGAGCATCTCTTCAGGCATCGGGTGGTAAGCCCTGCCCTTGTAGGCGTTTACAGCACCGAGTGATGCCTGGGCCCTGGCTTTCATCTCAACGGTTTGGAGATATAACTCCATTGCCTTTGCCGGATCGTCGAAATACTTGGCAAGCTTCTTGTCGATCTTGGACTGCTTGGTTTCATTTCCGATAATCTTTTTCATCGTTTCGATGACCTTATTCAGCTGAACGATTTCCCTTTCAGCCATTTCTGATACGTGATCCAGATCTGACTGTGTCAAATACTCTGCCTTTTTCAGGAATTCATTGGTCAAATCGTCCTTACTGATCCAGTACATCATAGTTGAAGGTACTATCTCGCCTTTGTTTATCCTGTCTATGACACTCTGGTCCTGGGCCAGGATGTTGCTTCCAAATAACGCAGCAAGAGCCATAATCAAAATCTTTTTCATATAGTTTATGTTTTTGTTTTTACTTACCTGTTCTTCAAAAATACGAAAATTCAATAACCATTCCCTTACAGAAGGAATAATATCAATATTTTCTCAATTTCTCCAAAGAAAAGGTTTAGAAGCCTCTTCCGTAAGCCATCCAGAAGTCGGTTTCCATCTGGTTCCAGGCCTTGACGGCTGTTTCGTATATGTTGGCTGTCAGGGCGTTGAGCTCTTCAGGCTTTGAGTTCTTGGTTAGTTTGGAGACGGAGTCGAAGGAGAGTTTCTCTATTTTGGCGATTTCTTCTTCTACCCTTCCCCTGGACTTTTGCCAGGCGACTGTTGCAAGCCTGTTAGGCCTTCTGAACTGCCAGAGGATGCAGTCTGCCTTGTACTGCTTCTGGCCGCAGAAGCTAAAGCCCTCTGGAAGAGATGTTCCGCCGGCAAACAGCGGGATTCTCGGGCTTTGGGCAGGGTTGTCAACTGCATACCAGCAGATGCCGCCAACAGCATCGGGGAGCCAGCTTCTCAGCTGGATTACAGTGGAGTATGAGCACCAGCAGACAGCAAGTGTGCGGCTGAACTCTATGGTGCCCGGAGCAAGGGTGTTGAGAGTGTTTCTCGTGTCAGCCGTAAGCCAAGGGTTGGCGACAGGGCTTTTGACTATGCTCTTGGTGCCGTCTTTGGCGGTGACTTCCATCTTCCAGTTCTGGGTCATATCGAAGCGGCTGCCCTCGAAGGTGGAGCGGAAAAGCTCCATAACCTTTCTCACATCCACTTTCCCGTCTGGCTTCACTGAGAACGGAAGCTCGTCCATCTCATAGGTAAAGTTCTGCGATGGAGCCAGTTGCGAGAATACATAGAAGTCTCTTTCACGGAAGTTCTTGCCGTCTCCGTAGGTTCCGTGGTAGGCCTTGTAGAACTTGAACTCTCCCTCTCCGTCCCAAAGGCCGTGCTCGATGGCCACTTTCTCCACGTTGTCAGAGCAGAGGAAATTCTTCTTGTCCTTGCGGTCTATCTTCCCGATCCTAGGGATGTTGCAGGAGATGGAGATATGGTCGTCCGGCACTCTCTGGGCGGCCCATACGGCTCCCTTGCTGTGCTTTCCGTTTCCCAGGATCTCGAAGCACCATACCTCGTTCTTGTCAGCCACCGTAAGACATTCTCCGCCGTCTCCGTAGCCGTATTCCTCGGCGAGGCGTCCCATCAGCTTGACCGCATCGCGGGCATTGTCGCACCTCTGGAGGGCTATCCTGGCAAGTTCCTCAATCATAAACATTCCGTCCGGATTCTTGAGGGTGTCAGGGCCGGAGAATGTGGTTTCCCCGATAGCCACCTGCTTCTCGTTAAGGCAAGGATAGCCGGTGTTAAGGTATGCGTACGCGTGCTTTGCCTGAGGAATCTCTCCCCTGTATCTTACGCCTGTGGTATCTCCCTTGAACTTGGTCCAGCGGGTTCCGTAGTAAACCTTCTGGACCTCTCCCTTCTTGTGGTCTGCGGCCGGTTCATAGCTGATCCAGGTATGTGAGACACCGTCGCAGGTATGGGATGTGATGACCGAGCCGTCTGTGGAGGCCAGCCTTCCGACCATTATGCTGGTGCATTCTTCAGTTGTCTGATAATCAGGGGTCTGTCCAATAGCATAACTGCAGGTTGCAATTATCGCGATAAAGGACAAAAGCGAAAGAAGGGTATGTCTTTTCATATTAGTGACTTTTTCAAGCACTAATATACGAAAAACGGGAGAACTACTCGTAGCGGATGGCCTCGATAGGGTCGAGGTTGGCGGCTTTCTTGGCAGGGTACCAGCCGAAGAAGATTCCGGTGATGGAGCAGACGGCAAAGCTCAGAATCACGCTCATAGGCTGGATGGCTATCGGCCAGCCGGCAAAGAACTTGACTCCGTATGCGGCCCCGACGCCCAGCAGCACACCGATAAGGCCACCGGTGATGCTTATCATAACGGCTTCTATCAGGAACTGTGTCAGGATGTCCAGGCCCCTGGCCCCCACACTCATCCTCAGGCCGATTTCCTTCGTCCTCTCGGTGACGCTCACGTACATTATGTTCATAATGCCTATACCGCCCACAATCAGCGATATGCCGGCCACGCAGGCCAAAAGTATGGTCATCGATGTGGTGGTGGAAGTCATCATGGAACTGAGCTCCTCCTGGCTTCTGACATTGAAGTTGTCTGCCTTGCCGTCCTGGAGCTTGTGGTTGGTGCGGAGAATATCGCTGATTTCGTTTATGGCTTCCTGTGTCTGGCCTTCAGTTATGGCTGAGGCGTAGATCATGGACAGGTAGTTTACGGAGAGGATTCTCTTCATCACCGTTGTGAAAGGAGCCAGCACAACATCGTCCTGGTCTTGGCCCATAGTGTTGTAACCCTTTGACTTTAGGACTCCTATGACCGTGAAAGGCATATTCTTGAAGCGGATTATCTGGCCGACAGGATTCTCTCCTGCGGTGAAAAGGTTATCCGCGATTGTCTTTCCGATGACGCAGACCTTGGCGCTCTGGGCTATGTCCGTGTCGTCGAACATTTCCCCGTCTTCAACCTCCAGTTGGCGGATTTTCAGATAGTCCTGGCTTACTCCGCTGATGGAGCTGCTGTAGTTGTTGCCGCCGAAGATGAACTGCCCTCCGGATGACACGCTCGGGCTGATTGCGGACAGGTAGGTGCATTCTTCCTTCAGGGTGTTGTAGTCGCTGATTTTAAGTGTCTGCATGTCAGACGATCCCATTCTCACTCCGCCACGTCTCTCGGCTCCTGGCATAATCATGATCATATTGCTTCCCATCTTGGAAATCTGGCTCTGGATGCTCTGCTTGGAGCCTTGTCCGATGGCGAGCATCGTGATGACGGAAGCCACGCCGATGATGATTCCCAGCATCGTGAGGAAGGTGCGCAACTTGTTGTTGGCTATGGCCTTGAGGGCTATCTTGAATAGATTCGACCAGTTCATGCTCAATCCTCCTCGTTCTTAGGCAGGGCTGCCAGGCCTTCCTCTGCCGACAGTATGTGGTTGTTTACGGTGTCGTCCTTGACCTTTCCGTCAGCCAGGAAGATGTTTCTCTGGCTGTACTGGGCTATGTCGGGGTTATGGGTGACAAAGATTATGGTCTTGCCGTCTTTCCAGAGTTTTTGGAACAGGACCAGTATCTCGAATGAAGTTCTGGTGTCCAGGTTTCCCGTGGCCTCGTCGGCGAGGATAACGGCCGGGTTGTTGACCAGCGCCCTGGCGATTGCCACTCTCTGCATCTGGCCTCCGGACATCTGGTTTGACTTGTGTTCCAGACGGTTGCCCAGTCCTACCATCTGCAGGGCCTGGATGGCGGCCTCTCTTCTCTGCTTGGAATTGTACTTGGTGTTGTACATCAGCGGAAGTTCCACGTTCTCGATGGCAGTGGTCTTTGCAAGCAAATTATACGATTGGAACACGAATCCGATCTTGCGGTTTCTGAGAATGGCACGCTCGTTCTTGCTCATTTTCCTTACCGATACCCCGTCCAGGTAATACTCTCCTGAAGTAGGGGTGTCCAGGCATCCCAGAGTGTTCAGCAGGGTGGACTTTCCGCTTCCCGACTTTCCCATTATGGTGACGAACTCTCCCTCGTAGATCTTGAAACTCACGCCCCTAAGTGCGCGGACGGTTTCTTCGCCCACGATGAAGTCTCGCCTTATGTTCTGGAGGTCTATTACGACCTTTTTCTCTTGGCTCATCTTGCTCTGCGATTGTTGTTATCTTCTTCCGCCTGCTCCCGGACGTTTAGGCATGAACGGGGAGTTGCCTTCGCTTGAGGCAGATTTCTTCACCTGTTCTTCCGTGCTGGCTTCCAGGACGATGACATCTCCTTCCCTTACTCCGCTTACTTCGGTGGCTATCTTGCTGCTCATTCCGGTGGTTACCTGTCGGGCCTTGAAGACCTTGCCGTCCAGGGTCCAGAGAATGCCATGGCCCTTAGGCATTCTTTTTTCCGCCATTTCCCTGGATGCGGGATCGATGCTGTAGCCCTGAACCCCGTCATACTGCAGTGGGCTGAACTTCAGCGCCTTTGGCTGGACTGTCAGCACTTCTCCGCTTTCCTTGGTGTAGATGGTGATGTTGGCGGTCAGGCCAGGTTTGAGTTTCAGGTCCGGGTTAGGGGCGTCCACAACGACCTCGTAGGTTACCACATTGTTTGTGGTTGTGGCGTTCTGCCTTACCTGGGTGACTGTTCCGTTGAAGGTTTCTCCCACGTATGCATCTACGGCGAATTCAACTCTCTGCCCTTCAAGTACGCTGCCTATGTCGGCCTCGTCCACGCTGGCTATAACCCTCATCTGTGTCAGGTTGTTGGCTATATAGAACAAGGTAGGGGTGGAGAAGCTGGCCGCAACTGTCTGGCCTTCTTCCACGCTCTTGCTCAGCACCACTCCGTCAATCGGGGAGGTGATTGTGGCGTATGAGAGGTTGGTCTTGGCTTTCTGGAGATTCTGGCTAGCCACTGAAAGCGAGCTCTTTGCACTCTGGAAGCTCTGCACGGCTGCCTCATACTCGTTGTCGGCGATAAGGCCCTTGTCGTGGAGTGTCTTCATCCTGTCGTGGTTGGATTTCTGGTAGTTATAGTCGCTCTGGGCCTTTGCAAGGTTGCTCTGCTGGCTCTGGTACTCGCTCTGCAGGTTGGTCTTGTCCAGCTCGGCGATTACCTGTCCTTTCTTTACCACGCTGTTGTAATCCACGTAGAGTTTTTTCACGATGCCGGATACCTGGGTGCCGACTTCCACCTTCACTACCGGCTCGATTGTTCCGGTTGCGGTCACATAGTTGGTGATGACGCCGGTTTCCACCCTGGCTGTCTTGAAGGCAATCTTGGAACTTTGCTTTCTGGAGCCAAGGTATTGCCAGAGGCCGATAAGGGCCAGTATGACAATTACTCCAATCCAGATGTACTTCTTTTTCATATCGTTGATTATTATATAATTATCCTAGATGTTGATTTCTATTCCGGTGTAGAACTTGAGCACCTGCAGGTTGTACAGTGCCATATACTTGGCCTGTGCAAGAGACAGTTCCGCCGCCATGTAGGTGCTTCTCTCCTGCTCCATCTCGGCGATGTTCTTCATGCCAAGATTGAATTGCTCGACTGCGAGTTCATAGCTGAGGCGGGCGCTCTCGTAGGCTTTCTTGGCGCTTATGTACTGCTGCTGGGAATTGCGGGCGTTCAGGTAAACGGTCTCGATAGTTGTGAAGAGGTTGTCTTCAGCCTCCTCAGCTTCCAGCTTGGATTGCTCAAGGTCGTTGCGGGCCTTTTCCACCGCGCTCTTGTTCTGCCTCTGGCTGTAGATAGGGATGGAAAGATTAAGGCCGAGGGAGTTGGTCCAGTTGTTCTTTAGCTGGCGGCCGAAGTTGCCCCCGCTGCTGTTGTTGGTTCCGGAAGAGGCAGAGAGCGAGAGCCTTGGGGCATATCCCATCTTTGCTCCCTTGAGGTTCAGTTCGCTGTTCTGGATGCCGATGTTTCCTATCTCTATTTCCGGACGGAGTTCCATCGCGCGGGCAAACACCTCATCCCTGGAAGGAAGGATCTCGAGAATCCTTTCCTCCGGTATTTCCGGAGTCAGGATGTCCAGAGCGTCTCTCTGCATCCTCATCGCGGTTTTCAGAGACAGAAGGTCATTGTCATACTGGCTCCTGGCATTGGTTATCTGGTAGAGATCGGATGCGTTCTGGCTTTCCAGCTTCGCCACGTCTGCCTTGGACATGCTTCCGGCCTTGAGAAATTCCAGGCCTCTGTCCCACAGCGCCTTGGATGCGGCGGCGTTCTCTTCCTTCATCTTGATGGTCTCCTTGTCGTAGAGGACCTGGATGTAAAGCTGCGCTATCCTGAGCTTGAGGTCCAGTATGTTTTTCTCCATACTCAGATTCTGGATCTTCAGGCTGTTCTCGCTCTTTTCTATGTTTCTGCGGATGCTTCCTCCGTTATAGAGGGTCATTCCGGCCGATACGCCGTAGTTTCCGCCATAATGGCTTTTTGAGGAAGCGCTGTTAAACCAGTTGTTGCTGACACTCTGGCCCATTGAGGCGGAGACGTCTGGATATCTGGCGGCTTTGGCCGTGAGCACGTCTATCTTGGCGTTCTCCACATTCAGCTGATTGGATTCAATGTCATGATTATGCTCTACAGCGTAATCCGTGCACTCTCTGAGAGTCCATAGCCGCGATGCAGGATTGTCTGTGTTTTGTGAAAAAGACTGTGAAACTGAAATAACCGGGAGCAGCAAAGAGAGGAGAAGTCTGCTTACGTTGTTGATATAATGGGCCATAATGATGCTGTGTTCTATTATGTCTGAATGTTCTCAATATGTAAATAAGATGCTCCAGACATTGTAAAGTTAAAAAAATCAGTGTAAATTTGAAAAAATATAATCGCGATGAAATTAGAATCTCCGCTAAAGGAAAAATACGGAAAAGACAAAAAATCTATATTCGAAGCACAGCGTGCCGCTCAGGAAATTGCCTTTGCGCCGATTGTCTTCCAGGCCTCCAGGATGATGCTCAAATTGGGTGTATTCCAGGCTCTTAAGGATAATCCGGACGGTCTTTCAATGGAAGAAATCGCCGAGAAGACCAATATCTCCAAATACGCTGCAAAGGTTCTGGTTGAGGCTTCCCTTTCCATCGGCACGGTAATAGTCAAGGATGACAGGTTCTTCCTGACCAAGACCGGCTGGTATCTTCTCACTGACAAGATGACTCGTGTGAACATGGATTTTGTCAACGATGTCAACTATCTGGGATTCTTTCACTTGGAGGAGGCTCTGAAAGAGGGCAGACCTGCCGGGCTGAAGGCTTTGGGAGACTGGCCTACGGTTTACGAAGGCCTTAAATATCTGGATGAGCCGGCCAAGAGCAGCTGGTTTGCCTTTGACCATTTCTATTCCGACCATTCATTTGACGAGGCTCTGGGGATTGTCTTTTCCAGGCCGGTGGGCAAACTGATGGATGTCGGCGGCAACACCGGCAAGTTCTCAATGAAATGTGTTGCCTATAACGATAAGGTAAACGTTACCGTTATGGATCTTCCGGGCCAGCTGGATATGCTGAGGGAGAATATCAAGGGCAAACCTGGCGCTGACAGGATCAGCACCTGCCCGAGAAACCTCCTCAAAGACTCAGACTATCCGAAAGGATTCGATGTCATCTGGATGAGCCAGTTTCTGGACTGTTTCTCTGAAGAGCAGATATTCCAGATCGTCTCCAATGCCAAGCAAAGCCTGAACAAAGACGGCAGGCTCATCATTATGGAAAACCTTTGGGACAGGCAGCAGTACGAGACTGCAACCTACTGTCTTACAATGACCAGCCTTTACTTTACCGCCATTGCCAACGGAAACTCCAAGATGTACTACAGCCAGGACTTCATAGACATCCTCAACAAAGCGGGCTACAAGATTTCCGCTATCCACGACAACGTTGGGGGCTACGGCCACACCATCCTGGAATGCACAGTTGAATAATTAATAAGTACCCTGATATGAAAAAGATTGTTATCGCGATTATGCTTCTGGCATTGCCTGTATCGGGATTCTGCCAGTTTACTGAAGAAGGCGCAAAGATTGCCAAGAAACATCTGGACGAGCTTCTGAATGACTCGGACGATGACCGCAAGATTGCTCTGTATGCAGATTATGACGTGGACGGTGACGAAGTGAATGAACTGGTGCTGGCCAGTTATGACCTTAAGCGTACCACGGTTTATTCGTTGAAGGAAGACAAGAATTTCCTTGAGCCTATGCCGCTTACCAACGAGCAGGTTGCCAAATTGCAGGACAGGAACAATATGTATTACAATTCTGTAGCATATCTGCTTAGCGGCCTCGGACTGGACGAGGACGATCATCTGAAAGTTCTGGATCCTATGTTTATATGGGATGCAAACCTGGCGGGGAACCGCTTTACGTTTGACATAGGCAAGGATGATGCAATTGGAACCAGGGACGATCTTCTTCCGCTGTATACCAAGATGGTGTTCAAGCCTCACGTTGGAGATGTGAAGTATCTGGGCGTAAAAGATTGTGGCAAGGATTATTACGACTATTCCCTGATCTGGAAGATGGTGGATCCGGAGTTCATCAAGAAAGAGTTTCGTGGCTACAAGAGCGAGGAGGTTGCTCCGATATTGTTCAAGGAAGGATTTGACAAGACCATACATCTTCTTAACTTCTCAAGATGGAAGAGGGGCGAGCCTGTAAAGGCTGTTAGCAAAGACGTTAAGGATCTTATCCTCAGGTATTACCGCACGGAAAAGATTGCGGGAATACGATATGTGGCAGACTGCTCTGAAAACGAGAGAAGCTGGTACAGGGTTGTATTCGCAAGGAAGGGAAATATCAGTCACTGCGCTCTCGTATGTATAGCGGAAGGGGATGTAGCATCCGTTTGGGATGAGTTCTGGGACCTGAATGAGTTCGGAGCCGATCCGAATGACCTGTGGTACGGCGGAAGCCTGGAGGAGTTCTGGAGCTGGAAGCAGGTGGAATTCATGGCAATGTGGGGTTCTCCAAAGGGTCTGGAGATTGCCGTGAGATGGCCTTCTCTGGAAGGATACCATTACAGCATCCTCCGCGAGGCCGGCAACAAGATAGTGATTGCCTCCGACGAGTACCAGTACTTCGGAGCCTACTAGTTTTTCTTTACAACGGCTACGTAGACAAGCAGCACCACGTTCATCAGCAGGGCGTAGATGATGGCCGGTATGGCCAGGGCCGAGTTGTTGAAAATGAACGGGCTGGAAGCTATTGCTATAGCCTGGGCTGCGTTCTGCATTCCCACTTCTATGATGATGGTCTTGCGGTCCCTTTTCTGAAGCTTTATGGCCCTGGAAAGAAGGGCGGATACCGCTATCGAGAGAATCAGCATTGAAAGCACCACCGCTCCAAGAAGCAGAATGTTCTCCGCGATAGTCTTGTGATGCTGGATGAAGAAGATTCCGGCAAGAAGCATCAGGGCCGGGAAAGCGATCTTGGAGATGACCTTGTCGGTCTTTTTTGCGGCGTTCGGCCACAGCCTTGTCATAAGGAAGCCCAGCAGTATAGGGACGAACATCAGCACTATGTTCTGGATCAGCAGCTTGCCCACCGGAAGGTTTATGGTTCCGAAAGCCTCGAAGCCGCTGCAGCGGTCAAGAGCCAGCTGAAGGACTATCGGGATGGTGAACATCGTGATTATGCTGGAAAGGGCTGTCAGGGTTATTGACAGGGCGACATTTCCGCCGGCAATCTTGGAGAATACGTTGGAGGAACTGCCACCAGGGCAGCAGGCAATCAGTATTACGCCGATGTAGAACAGGGCAGGAAGAGAGAAGATCTCAGCAATGGCAAAAGCCAGTGCAGGAAGAATGACAAGCTGGCCGACAAGCCCTGTTACCAGAGCCGCCGGTTTCTTTGCAAGTGTCTTGAAATCGCCGAGATTCAGGCTGAGACCTAGCCCGAACATCAGGACTATCAGTATCGGGATAACAATGAAAATTGAATTCATCAATTACTCCATTTCGTCAGGATCTGCATCTACGGGTGACATAAAGCCGAAGAACATGGCCAAATAATCCTCTTCCAATTGTATATCTTTGAAAGGAATCCAGGATTTTCCGCTGATTCTGAGCTTGCTGACTTTATCCTTGAAAGGCTTTGTTTTGTCGAGAGGATACGGAGTATCAGGATTATTCACGTAATAGAACTGCAAGATGAGTTCACCTGTAATAAAGTCCTTCTGGCCTTTCCCCATAAACTCCGGACCGGTTACTCTACTGTTCTCGATTTCAAAGTATTTGGTGTAGGCCTCGCCGGAAGGGAACATGCCTGACATTTCCACTATGTTTCCGATATAACTGATGTGGAAGTTCTCATCTTCTGTAGTTATTATCTGCAGGGAATCTCCTCCGCAGCAAAGAAGCCATCCATAAGGGGAATCGTCCTGGCTAATGTATAGCTCTTCTATTCCGTCTGAATCCAGATCTATGAACGCATAATGGGTATAATGGAATTCAGAATTCGGTTCCCACTCTACGCAGAGTTCAGATAACTTAAGCGCATTGTCCTTGAAGAACTGCCTTGCGTCAATCTTCTTTTCAGGCTCCGTGGTTACCGTATTACCGGAATTCTTACAAGCTGCCGTAAAGAAGGCGAGAAAAAAGGCTATTGCTATTATCTTTTTCATAACCAGATTATTGCTCGTCTTCAGGAACCTTTCCGTCAAGTTCCCAGATCGGCTTGAAAGTCTTGCCTTCATTCAGAAGTGCCCAGTCCGTGGTCTTCTTCAGCTCGTCCACTTTCTGGAAGAAAGGGCGGGTCTTCTCTTCAGGATAATCTCCGTCGAAGTCTGTTACCGGATGGAAAACCGTGCGGGTGGAGTCTTCTGTTCCCCATACGAACTCGTTCAGTTCAAAGAAGTCCGGTCCGACGCAGGAACTGTTGACTATCTCATAATAAGCTGAATAGAAGGTTCCGGTTCCGGCAGAACCTGAGAGCATAATGATGTTTCCAAGCTGTGAGAAATGGAGCTTGTAGTTCTCTGCGGCAACCAGCTGGAGGGAGTCTGCACCGCAGCAAAGCAGCCAGCCGCTGTCAGAGGCTTCGTCTCTTATGTAAAGCTCATCCACTCCGTCATTGTCAATGTCTATGTAGGTGTAGCTGGCGCCGAAAAGCTCGGCCTCGTCTGAGGCTCTTTCCTCCATGCAGAGGGCTTCTGCCTTTTCTATGTTTTCCTTGAAGAATTTCTGGGCGTCAACTTTCTTGACTGGAGCCTGTGTCTTGGTGTTCTTGCAGGATGCGAGAGCGAAAACTATTGCCGCGGCAATGATCAGATACTTTTTCATAGTCCTTGGATTTATTTTTTGCAAGATACGAAATTCCCTCTGGATGAAAAAGATTATCTTTGATATTGATTATGATTGAAAGGTTGCTGGACATATATTCTGAACAAATTCCGGCTTTTCTGTACGAGATAGCTGATTCTCCCCAGATGCAGAGGCTCAGGGGGATAGGCATGAACTGCGGCTGCGAGTACACCTCATTTCCGCTTTTTGCCGCCCTGGAACCATACTCCAGGTTTATGCACAGCGTGGGAGTGGGGGCTATTGTCTGGAACTTTACCCGCGATCCCAAGCAGGCCATAGCCGGTCTTCTTCACGATGTGGCATCTCCCGCATTTGCCCACGTGATAGACTTTATGAAGGGCGATTATCTAGTGCAGGAATCTACGGAGGAGAGGACTTCGTCTATAATTGCTTCCTCTGCTTCTATCTGCGAGGTGCTGGCCATGCTGGGTATATCCATAGGCCAGGTCTCTGACTATCATCTTTATCCTATTGCAGACAACGACACTCCACGCCTCAGCGCAGACCGCCTGGAATACACGATGGGGAACATTCTCAACTACAAGTACGGAACGCTGGAAGATGTTGCCAGATATTATGGCAATCTTGTCGTGGCCAAGAATGAAGAGGGGGTGAAGGAGCTTTGCTTTACCGATGCGGATATCGCTGAGGAATTTGCGCTCAAGGCTCTGGATTGCGGGAAAGTCTATGTATGCGATGCCGACAGGTATTCAATGCAGTATCTTGCGGAAATAGTGAAGAGTGCCATTTTGCGGGGAATGGTTACGGAGGATATGCTATACGAGACTGAAAACAAGGTGATTGCAGCCCTGATATCGGATGATGCCGGGCGCAATGACTGGGAGAGTTTCAAGAAAATGAGCAGAATGGAAAGGTCAGACCGTTCAACCGGTTATCCGGTCAGAAAGATAAACGCCAAGAAACGATACATAGACCCGTTTGTGGCTGGAAAGGGGAGGGTATCTGTCATCAGCGACAAGTTCCGCATCTTGGCCGATGCATTCCGGGAAGAGACATTTGATTATTTTATAACTTGCAGCATAAATAAATAACATAAGTGATGAAAAAGATTTTGATTCCGCTAGCAGTGTTCTTCCTGGTTATGGGATGCGCAACGCAACAATCACAAGATGACAATACGATTGTCTTTAAACTGTCTGAAAGTCAGCAGAGCATGTATGACAGCGTATTAGCCTTGTGCAATTCAGAAGAGACTCTTTATTTTGCCGATGAGGAATTTGCCCAGGACTGGGCAGGGCACGAAACCGAGCTGAAGGCCGCAAAATTCATAACCTATCTTCTCAGGGTGAACAACAGCAACCAGGGCGACAGACGTACCGTGGCTGTAGGCCATAAATTCCTTGACGAGTGTCTGGATTCTCTTGGAACAGAGGTTCCTGCCGCTTATCCTGAAAACTATAAGGCATATGCCGCTTTCCTGGACAGCGTTCTGAAACCAGTTGAAGATCATATGATTGGAGGAAGCCAATTGGATATGAACCAGTACTCTTATGCAGACGACGACATCCAGAAGTTCAAGGGAATGCTCAAAAACGACTTGCTCAGAGGAAGTTTCAAGGAATCTAACCTCAAGGCTGCGCTTGAAAAGGAGGCTTCTGCATGGGACAGGCTCAGAGAGGAAATCGGCGGGCTGTTCTACAATTACAGGGTCAAGCTTAATGGTGGAATAGGCTATTCAATGCTTCCTCTGGAGGTTTCAGGCGTTACTACCAAGGCTGACCAGGCAAGGGAAAAGTCTATGGAGGTGCTTTATGCCATCTCCAAGGAAGGCCAGGACGCTGTCTTCCCTGAGCTGGAAGACGGGGACTGTTCAGACATTGTTCCAAAGTTTTTGGCCGCTATGGAAGAAGAGGGAGTTGAGACAGCAATTTTCAAGGAAAAACTTGACGCTTTCCTTGCTGCAAGAGAGGAAGTGAAGAACCTTCTTTCTTCAAGCATGGCTGACATTTACAACAAAGATACTCAGCGATATATAATGCTTCTGCCAGTTGTCGAACACTTTGGCAACGAAGACTGGGAAGCTGAACAATAGCAATACTTGACAATATGACTGGATGGTTAGTTCCGCTGCTGGTTTTCGTGGCGGTAATATTTCTGATGATAATCGCGATTTCCAGATGGAAGGTTCATCCTTTCCTCTCGATTATGGGTTCGGCCCTTTTGCTGGCCCTTGTTATGGGCATTCCATTGAGGAGCATAGCAGAAGTGATAGGTAAGGGATTTGCTACAATCTTTGCCAGTATCGGCCTGGTTATAATAGTGGGCACGATTATCGGCCTTATCCTGGAGAAAAGCGGGGCGGCGATAAAGCTTGCCCAGACTGTGCTGAGGCTGCTTGGCAAAAAGCATCCTCAACTGGCAATAATGCTGATAGGATGGGTGTTGTCCATTCCAGTATTCTGCGACAGCGGCTTTGTGATTGTCAACCCGATCCGCAAATGGATGAGCCGTCAGAGCGGAGTGTCATCCGTCACGATGACCATTGCACTGGCAGCCGGTCTTTATGTTGCTCACGTATTCATTCCGCCTACACCGGGGCCTGTAGCCGCCGCCGGACTGGTGGGCCTCGGAGATAACCTGATACTGGTTATCCTTGTTGGTATTGCACTCAGTATCTTTCCTTTGGCTGCGGCATACATTTTTGCCAACCATGCCGGAAAGAAGATTCATTCTTCGGATGAAATGGATGAGGAGAACGTGTCCGAGATACTGGAAGGAAAGAACCTGCCTTCCGCCACTCTTTCTCTGCTGCCGATAATTATCCCTATTCTGTTTATGGGAATTGGTTCCCTAGTGACCGTGCTTAAACTGGAAGGAGTTGCCGCAGATGTGCTCTATTTCCTCGGCAAACCTGTGATTGCCCTGGTTTGCGGCGTACTGTGCTGCATTCCGCTGCTGAGGTTCATACCACACAAAGACGGCAAGACTCCGATAACTAGGCTTCACCACATAACGGAAAATTCGCTGAGGACTGCAGGTCCGATTGTGTTCATTACAGCTGCCGGAGCTATGCTGGGGCAGGTTATCTACGATGCTGGCTTTGTCGAGCTGATAAAGGCGAACGCCAGTTTCTTCACGACCCTTGGCATTCTGTTCCCGTTCCTAATTGCCGCCATATTGAAGACAGCGCAAGGTTCTTCTACCGTGGCAATGACTACTACAGCGGGATTGATGGGTCTGTTCTCATCATCGGAATCGCTGATGAGCGCGCTGGGAATGACAACACCTCTCAGCGCTGCGCTGGTGGTTATGGCAATAGGTGCAGGCGCAATGACGGTTTCACACGCCAACGACAGCTATTTCTGGGTTGTGACGAGGCTTGGCGGACTGAACGTGAAAGACGGTTACCGTACCCAGACGAAATGCTCTTTCATTCTGGGAATCACCTCTGCCGCGGTGCTATTCGTAGCGTCTCTGTTCCTGGTTTAGTTAGCCGGTTCAGGATTGGATTCAGGGGTGGGAACTTCTGTGGTTTCCGCCTCTTGTTTCTTAGGCTTAGGAGGATAGAATGTGGCGTGATCCTGAGTCAGGAACTTGCCGTATCTCTTGGCGATGCTATTGGAATATGCTGAGAATATGTTGTTTGCGAACAGGATGTCCGTAATCTTGTTGTCCTTTACATACTTCTCCATATTGAATGTGAAGTAGCGGTAGTCAATCACGTGGATTTCCTCAAACGAGAAGAACAGATAGCCTGGCAGGGCATTGCCGAAACTGTCCTTGATTATGATCAGCCTGCGCTTGTTCTTGGTTGAGGTTTCAACCTTGGTAAGCTTGGTGTCTCCGCCCATGAACGTGCAGTAGGCGCTTCCGCTGCCGTCTTTGTAGTGGAAGAAGTATTTGCCCTTGAAAGGTCCGCTTTCGCCGGTCACCTTATAGTTTTCGTCAATGGTGTAGTTGATGTACGTGGTAGTGTAGGTGACGGTGGAATCCGGCTCCCAGAAAATGAAATCTTCAGGGGCTTTCTTTACGCTTATGTCTTTGGAGTAGCCGTACATGCTTCCTACATAGCGCTTTACGACCTTCCTGATGTAGGATGTCGTGTCCTTGAAAGGAACCCCGGCCACCTGGGCGAACTTCTGGGCGGCATAGAACGCTCCAAGAGGGGACCAGTGATGGTCTGTCCTGAGGTAGATGTTCTCTCCGGCGTGTCTTCCCAGGGTGGTGTAGACGTCCACTGCCTTGACAGAGTCAGACAGATGGGCGAATATGTTGTTTATGGTGGCTCTCTGGCTCTTTGTGCGGCTCTTTACTGCATCCGGGCAGTAGAACTCGATGGAGGTAGGGATTACCATCAGATAGACATTGACCTTCTTTCCAAGTTTTCTCTTGTACAGGTTGGCCGCCTCGGCGAATTTCACTCCTCCGGTAGAATCTCCGGCATAGGCCATCAGTGCCCTTACCTTATCTCCGGTTCCCACAATCACGATTCCCGCGTGGGCTATCTTGGCGTTTTCCTCGGCAGTGAGCTTGTTGCGGTATTCTTCTATCTTGCGGTTCTCGGTTGTATCCTTGGTCTTGGCCGGAATGGTATCGTTCTGGAGATCATCCGGATGGATGTCCGGGGCTTCTATGTCTATAGGGGCGGCGTCCGGAGCGTGGAAAGTGATGGCGTTCTCCTTGGAGAAGTTCATCCTCATCCAGTCCTTTATATTCATCGACAGGTTGATGAAATGGTCGCGGAAAGGCTCGCTGTCGCTGAACCAGGCGGAAAGCTCCTTGGTGAATTTGCCTTCTTTGAGGCTCTGGAAAGAAAACTCCGGGAACTTGGCAAGCTCACGCTTTTCCACTTCGCTGACAGTGCTCCTAGGGAACGTGTTGAACACGATCACAAAAGCCGCGAAGAGCGTTGTAGCCAGTATTATGTAGATTTTCTTTCCCATTTTGCCTTATTGAGTGAGGAATCTTGCGTATGCCTTGTTTGTAGTGGACAGGACGGCTCTCATAATGTTGTTTGCAAACAGTATGTCAGTTATCTTGTTGTCCTTTACATATTTCTTGATGTTGCGCTTGAAGAAGCGGCAGTCAATCACGTGGATTTCTTCAAAGGAGAAGAACAGGTAGCCAGGTATGGCGTTGCCGTAGCTGTCCTTGAAGATTATCAGCCTGCGGCCATTCTTGGTGGATGTCCTTACCTGGGTGATCTTGGCGTCTCCGCCCATGAACACCACATAGCAGCCGGCTCCGGAAACGCCTTTCTGGAAGTAGTCTCCCTTCTGGGCCGCGCGCTCTGAAAGGGCCACGCCGTTTCTGGTGTTGTAGTTGATGTAGGTGGTTGTGTAGGTTACGGTGGAGTCAGGTGTCCAGTAGATAAAGTCCTCAGGGGAGTTCTTCACATCCTGGCTCTTGGTGAACATATACATCGTTCCTACATAATTGTGTATTACGTGCTTCTTATAGTGTGAAAGGTCCTTGAAAGGAACTCCGGCAACGGCTGCGAACTTCTTGGCTGCATAGAAAGCTCCCAGCGGTGCCCAGTGATGGTCTGTGCGGGAGTAGATGGCTTCCCCGGCGTGCCTTCCGAGGATGGAGTAGATGTCCACTGCCTTTACGGACTCGTTGAGGTTGGAGAATATGCGGTTGATGGTCGTGCCCTGGTTCTTTCCGGCAGAGCCCTTGTTCGGAGTGTAGAAAGCTCCGGCGTTAGGGATTACCATGCAATAAACGTTGACGCTGTCTCCGAATACGCTCTTGTACTTGTTGGCGGAGTTGGCATATTCCACCTCTCCGGCGCTTCTGCCTCCGTAAGGCTCTGCAGCCCTGACTTTTCCAGGCTCTCCGATTATCATGATACCGGACTTGAGAGTCTTTACCGGAGCGTTAGGGTTCACGCGGTTGACATATCTTGCCACCGTGCGGTTAGGGTAGATGTCGTTGGCGTCAGATGTCGGGACGGGATATGTCTTTACAACAGTCTGAACAGTAGTTGTATCCTTCTGCGCTTTGGCAAGAGAATCTGGATTCTGGGCTGCAGCAAACGAGCCGCACAGAAGAATGGTTGCAAATATGGCAAGTGTCTTTTTCATAATCAGAATCTGAAATAAAGGAACGGGTTATTGGTGGCTCCCACAAGCAGGGCCACGCTGAAAACAAGTATAACTACGGCAACAGCCGCCCTGAGATACCATACCCACTTGAAGCGGGCGAAAAGCTTTCTGACAGGCATCGCGAAAATGATTGCGGCGATCCACAGCCAGAAGTTGTTGGTAAGGGCGCTGACCACGGTAAAGTCGGAAGCTGCTCCGGCGTTTCCGAACAGGCTGGAGAACAGCGTCTTCATCTTGCCCAGGTCGTCGAAATAGAAGATTCCCCATCCCAGGGTGAACAGGAAAATGCTGTATAAGTGGAGGAATATCTTAGGTATCTTGTCGTAAACCTTGAGGAGGGTGTATTTTTCTATCATCACGATGAGGCCGAAGTACAGGCCCCAGATGATGAAATTCCAGCTGGCCCCGTGCCACATTCCTGTCAGGAACCATACTATAAGTATGTTAAGTGCCTGATGGCGGCGGTTTCCTCCCAGAGGGATGTAGAGATAGTCGCGGAAGAAGGATCCCAGGGAAATGTGCCACCTTCTCCAGAACTCGGTAATGGATCTGCTTATATAAGGATGGTCGAAGTTCTCGTTGAAATGGAATCCGAGGCATCTTCCAAGGCCTATTGCCATATCTGAGTAGCCGGAGAAGTCATAGTAGATCTGGAAGGTGAAGGCCAGAAGGCCGATCCAGCTGCCGGCGGTGGAGAAGGTCTCCGGATTGGCGGCCAGGAAATAGTCTGCCACGGTGGATATCTGGTTGGCTATGATGACTTTCTTTCCCAGTCCTATCAAGAACCTGTAGCTGCCTTCTGCAAAGTCGTCCCAGGTGACTCTCCTGTCGCCGATTTCCTTGGCGATGGTTCCGTATCTGACGATAGGGCCGGCAATCAGCTGAGGGAACATCGAGATGTAGAACAGAAGGTCAAGGAAACGCTTCTGAGGTGGGGAGTCCTTCCTGTAAACATCTATCAGGTAGCTCATCGACTGGAAAGTGTAGAAGCTGATTCCGATAGGGAGCGCCAGTGTAGGAACCGCCACGTGAAGCCCCAGGCTGCCCAGTATGTCGGCGAAGAATCCCAGATACTTGAAGGTTGCCAGGACTGCCAGGTTGAAAACGATTCCGAGTACGAGTCCGAGCTTGCGGTGTTTGACATTCGTGTCTATGGCGATGCCGCACAGATAGTTGACAAACACGCACAGAATCATCAGGAACACGTAGACCGGCTCTCCCCATGCATAGAATATCAGGGAGAAGATTACGGTGATAAGATTCCTGCCCTTGAACGACTTTTTCAGGCCGTCAGGCGTCATCTTGGCCCCGTTGCGGTCTATCAGACCTGCCACTAGGTAGCACAAGGCGAATGCCGCCAGGAACTGAAATATGAACAGAAGGTCTGAAAATACCATAATCGCCGGTTCAAATGCTCTACTTGAAAACGGCATCAAATTTATGAAAAATTGTCTCTTGTCCAACAATTGTTTACATTTGACAAAACAAAGTTTTGTCTGTCATAAAGAACGTATATGAAATATCACATAATAAACAGGTCGTTTTTGGCAGTCGTCTGCCTATTTTCCTTCTTCAGCATCGCTGAGGCCCAGGATAGTTTGAAAACTCCCAAAACCCTTGAGGAAAGATTTGACGCTTTTGCGAGGATTCTGTCTCCGGAGAAGGTCTATCTGCACACGGACAAGGACGTTTACGCGATAGGGGATACAATCTGGTTCAAGGGCTATGTTGTCAACGCAGCCTCCCTTTCAGAGTATCCGGAAAGCCGTTTCATTTATGTGGAGCTTATAGGCAATGCATACTCAAGAAACATTACGTCAGGCAGATACGAGGAAATGAGTTATGTGATGCAGAGGGTGAAGATACGTTACTATGGAGGTGTCCTGCAAGGTCATATTCCCGTTCCGGATGATGCAAACACCGGATATGTCAAATTGAGGGCATTCACATACTGGAATCTCAACGGCGAAACGGACTATCTGTTCTCGAAGACGCTTTCACTGATCAATCCGGTCAAGGACAATTATGTAGAAGAGCTCAAGGCTAAGAAGCTCAGAGACAATTCTTTCTATGAAGAGATAGGCGCCAGCAATCCTTTCAACGAGAAAAAAGTGGTTCCCCGCATTGATTGCCGCTTCCTGCCTGAGAGCGGCAGGTTGCTTGCCGGCAATACTGTCAGGATAGGTGTCAAGGTCATCAACGAAAGCGGGCTTGGCCAGCAGGCAGAGGGCCAGGTCTTTGACAGGAATGGCACCGAGGTGGCATCTTTCACCACTGACGAATACGGTTTCGGCAGTTTTACCATCAGCCCTATAAGCGCTTCTGATAAGTATTATGCTATGGTAAAAGATATCAGGGGAGCTTCTGACAAGGTATCTCTCCCGGCTGTGGACGCGGAGGGCGCTGCAATCTCCATCAAGGCGGGCAAGGATAAGATGGTCGCTTCCATGGCTGTAAGCCCAGGCCTGGGTTCAGAGAAACTGAGATTCATCTTGTGTTCCAAGGACGAGATCTATTATGACGAGCCTCTGGAGAAAGTCATGAAAGTCAATCTTCCTGCGGAAGGAATGCCAGCAGGGGTGAATAATGCCGTCATCTGCGACGAGACCGGTTATATCTATGCCAAGAGGCCTTTCTTTGTGATGCCTTCCGGACAATTGAATAAGGAAGGGTTTGTAACCGAGTATGGAAAAGGAGAAAGACAGAAACCGCGTCAGAAGGTCAGCGTTACTGTTCCACTGGAAGGAGCCACAGAGGGTGGTTCATTCTCAGTTTCAGTTACGGATAACGTGCTCTCTCCTGTCAACACCCAGAACGACAACATGATATCCTATATGTTCCTTTCATCTGAAATCAGGGGGAATGTTGAGAATCCCCAGAGATTCTTCTGCGATACCATTCCGATTGAAAAGAGGATAGAGGACGTGGACCTTATGCTGATGACCCAGGGATGGGAGTATTACGACCTTCCGGCAGTTCTTTCCGGCAATTATCCGATGCCTAAATACGGCAGGGAATATGTTCAGTCGATTTCCGGCCAGGTGAAGAGGGGACTTCTCAAAAAGCCGAAATCATCGATGGTGGCTATCCTGGCTCCTTCGATCAATTTTGCCGCCGCGGGAAAGATAGACAAGGATGGCTATTTCGAACTCAGGGACCTGTCGTTCCCGGATGGTACCACATTTATCGTAAGTGCCACCAGTGTCAACGGCAACCGTTCCTACAAGCCTGTCATTTTCGAAGATTCTTTCGCCCCGCTGACCAAGTTTGTATTCAATCGCGAAAAAGTGAAATACACTCCTGAGGTTTCCAAAGTATTCCAGGATAATTATTACAACGCTGGCGGAGACCTTTCCTATCAGCTCAATTCCATTACGGTTTACGGCAGGAAAAAGACTCTTTCCGGCATTTCTCCGCTGACCAACTGGGAGTTCAAGAGCGACCAGATAAGGGAAGGCAAGCGTCTGGAACCTTACAAGAGCTATGACCTTATCAATTATCTGGCCGAGACCTGCCAGGGACTCAGGCTTGATATGAGGGACGGTACCAGAGTGCTTCTGTGCCGTGTTCCGGCTTCAGCATCCAACTGGAGCGTCGGAAACGACTGGGTGCCTATCAAGGTCTATATGAACGGTCTTGTAATGAGCGACTGGATGGAGCTGGAAGGAATGATGATGGATGATGTCGAGGCTGTCGTCTATCTCAAGGGAATAGACGCAGCCCCGTTCACAATGGGAGAAATGGGCTATGGAACCAGTGCAAACGTAAGTGCCGTTCTCATTAAAACCAAGGCACCAAGCAATACGTTGTGGAATGTGAGCTTCGGAAAACCGCTCGGCTGGCAGAAACCGAAGTTTTTCTATTCTCCGCGATATGATATCAAGGGCTATAACCCGCCTCAGGGCTCAGACAAGCGTTCAACACTCTACTGGAATCCTAGGCTGGAAGTGGAGGAAGACGGGAAGATCAGGTTCGAGTTCTTCCAGAGTGATCTTCCACGGAACGGATACACCATTACGCTGGAAGGCATAACTGCAGACGGGAAACTGGTATCAAAGAGTTATTCCGACTAGCCTTCATTCTGTGCGGCCTCTTCCTCTTTTTCGGCCTGCTCGAACTCTTTTACGGTCTGCTTGACCAGCTTGTCGCGTTCCTCTCCCGCTTCCATCGGGATAAATATCCACTGGATGTGGTATTCCAGTCCGGTATCAGAATAGCCTATGGCTCCTTCCAGGCTGACGTAGAAGAAACTGCGGTCTCCTTCTTTTCTCGGATGCTCATCGTCCCACTTCTGGGCAAAGCGCAGAACATCGAACATCTGGACAGGAGTGCCGTCACTGGCCAGCCTCCAGGCGGGAACTTTCATCGAGGCAATCGCGAATGCCTGGACCATATAGGGATAGTGTCCGGTAAAATAAGCCTTCTTGGCCTCTTCTGGGGTGCATTTGTTTTTGTTATCCATAGTTATTCTCCTTTATTCTTGCTGTAATAATTGGTGTACATCTGTTCGACCTTGGAGTTTTTCCAGTCGTTGAAATCACTTGTAATATGATGAGACATATTTTCCCCGCCAACGGTCATATTGTCGTGGGCTCTGCTGTAGATTTCAGTGGAGGCGGCTTTGGTGGCGTTTGCGATCTTGTACATGTTGAAGACGCTGTTTACGCTCATCTTTCCACCGTAATTCTTGCCCACAACTCCGGTTCCATAGTCTGTTATTCCACCGACTATCAGGCCCATAGCGACTTCTCCAGTCTTCTTGACCATCGATTCCTGGGCATGTTCTATGGATGTTTCCAGGTCTTTTCCGCGGCTCAGGTCGTGTATTACGGTTTTTGTTCCTTCAAACCAGACTGTTCCTGTTGCGGTTGCCACTGTCTGCTTGATTGGGCCTCCGCCCATTCCCTTCATCGCGTCTCCCATCTCATTCTGGGCAACGGTGAGCGCTCCTTCGGCCATTCCGCCGATTGTGCCTACGACCACGTTTCTGCCGTCCAGATAAGCTTCTTCCGCGCCGAGCAGGGTCGCCTTGGTGAAATTGTGCCAGTTCTTGACCTGCCTTCCGGCTGGACCTGTGCACTCTCCCAGAATGTTGACAGTGCCTTCCGCCACATTGTCCACCAGTTCCGCAGAAGCAATCTTTTCTGAGCATTCCAGCTCTACATCGCTGTAAATCTTCTGGATAGCCAGCTCGTTCTTGTACACTTCCTTGTTGACAAATCTTTTGATGGCTTTCTGGTTGTCTTTCTTGATATCGTCGATATCTCTCTGTTTGCCTTCCTCGTCTTTGGTCTTTACTCCGTACTTTTCTGCCGTATCGAGGATTCTCTGCTCACGGGCACGCTCAGCCTCGCTCTTTTCCTGCTCCTTCATCTCCTTCTCCACTTCCTTGTTTATCCTTTCCTCGTCTGAAGTTTTGCTGAACTTCTCGAAGTCCTTGTCGAAGGCCTCCTGGTACTTTTTGTTTATGGCATCCTGTTCTGCCTGCCTTGCAGCCCTTTCAGCCTCATAGTTGTAGTCGTCAACTTCTTCAGGTTCCTTAACCTCTTCAGTTTTCTCAGCCTGTTCGGTTTCCGTCTCTTCTGTCTTTTCAGCTTCCTCCTTATTCTCGGCAGGTTCCTGTTCTGAAGAGGTTACATCTCCGCTCTCCTCTTGAGGTTCATCCTCCTCTTCTTCTTCAGGTTCCTCATCTTCTTCAGACTCCGGTTCATCCTCATCATCCTCTTCTTCAGGTTCCTCCTCCTCAGGTCCTTCCTCCTCTGTTTCCTCCTCTTCCTCTCCTTCTTCAGTCTCTTCCTCAGATTCCTCTTCAGTCTCCTCAGGGACTTCCTCCCCCGGTTCTTCTTCCTCCTCCGGATTCTCTTCTTCAGGTTCTTCCTCACTCTCTTCCTCCTCGGATTCTTCTTCTTCGGTTTCTTCGGTCTCCTCTTCCTCCTCAGCGATTTCTTCTTCAGACTCTTCTCCGTCTTCGTCTACTTCTTCGTTACCTTCTCCGTCTCCTTCGGTTTCATCTTCTTCAGGATTCTCGTCTTCCTCCTCTTCTTCTCTTTCTTCAGCCTCAGAATCAAAGTCTTCTGAATCTTCCGGGAAGTCTTCTCCGCCCGTGTCAGGACCGTCCCATCCGTCAAAACCACCTAATCCTGCTCCTCCAGCACCTCCGGCACCACCAGCAGCTGCTCCCGCTGCTCCTGCTGCGCCAAGCACTCCGGAAGCAACATCAAGAGCGGTCATCTCTCCTTCATCGTCGTTGTAGCTGTCTTCATCGGCCCATCCCCCTGTTATCGCCGAGTCTGTAAAGTCGTTCTCCTCAGCGTCATAGTGGCTGTAAGAATCATTTTCTTCCCTGTCTGAAGAGTCTTTCTTTCCAGATTTTCTTCCGCTCTTTGTGCCAGAGGATTTTCTTCCGCTCTTTCTGCCGGTTGGCTCTTGATAGTCATCTGATGAAACACTCTCTTCTTTCTTTTTTTCCTCTTTCTGCATATTGTCGGAGTTATCTAAAGGATGTTCCTTGTAATAGTCGGTGTACATCTTGTAGAAGTCCATGGTGCGGCCTGTTGCCTTTGTGTACATAGCCCCCATCTCGTTGCAGATGCGCTTGATTTCTTTCTTGTCTCCTCGTCTCTGGGCATCTTCAAGCTTGCTCTGGAGGTTCTGCATTTTAGCGCCGAACTCTTCTGCGTTGAAATTCGGGTCAATCTTGAAGTCCTTGACGGCATCTTCGGTTTGCTCCAGCCTCTTGGCTGCGTTTCTCAGCTCATCAGTTTCTTTTTTCAGATTCTGGGCGTAGAGCGGAATGACAAGAATCGCCACAATGAAGGCTCCGGCAACAGCCGTTCTCCTGGTAGACTTGAGAATGAAGAATATCAAAGAAAGGATGAGGGCGCAAATCGCGACAAGTAAGGCCCATTTGAAATTCATGAAGTTAAGGCCTGTTCCAGCGAGAAAACCTACGCTCATTCCACTGAGGAAGCGGATTACTCCTGTCTGTGACGGGGCGTTCTTTGAGACCTTTTTCAGAAGGCCGAAAAGTCCGCTGAAAAGCAGACCGCCCCTTTGGCCTATGTTCTTGATCAGTACAACTGCTCCGGCAATTCCCACAAGAGACTCCTGCCACCTCTGGGTTATGTTGAGGAAACTGTAGACAAGAAGGGCAATGGCCATTCCAAGCATGAAGACTGCAACTGCCGAGAAGCTGCTGAAAGCAAAGCTGTTGAAGAATCCCTTGATGCCTTTTCCGAAGCCTGCGAACGGCTGGCTGCCTTTAATGAACAGCGGTGTAAGCAGAGCGGTCAGAATAGAGGCAATCAGTATCTTGCCTACTATGCCGCCTACAGCTCCGGCCACTCCTCCAAAAAGTCCGCCCTGGGCAAAGGTGAAGAAATTCATCCAGGAAAGTGCCTGGGTTTCCTTGTACCTTGACTGGATGATTCCTAGAACAATCCAGATTATCGTGATTATAAGAGTGGGCAGAAGAACCAAAGGATGCTTAATGACATACTTGAGTTTCTGAAAGTATGACGCGTTTTCCATATCGTATGTTTTTTCGGTACTTTACAAACATACGAAAATTAATTCAATTATTTGAGGTAGCTGTCTTTTGTCCGGAGGAAGTCATCATCCCCAGATTCGATCGCCGCATTGAGATGTCTGATGAAAATATCCTGGATCTCCGGTATTTGCCCGAGGCCTTCCATTTTTACATCTACTTGGAAACCATTGCCTTCAAGGGATTTTTTCCAGTCTTGGGAAATATCGTTTGCGGCATGGTCTCCTGCCACGAACATAAACGGAACAAGGGTGACTTTCCTTGCCTTCTGTTTCTGGAGTTGGGCCAGTGCATCATCAAATTCCGGGAAGCCTTCAATGGTGGCAACGTGGAAGTTGGCGTGGCCTTGAGACTTGAACATATAGTCTGTCTGGCTGTAGAGAGCGTTGCCGGGGTCATCGGTTCCGTGGCCGACGAGCAGAACGTGAGCATCCGGGGAACTCTGTCTGTGCCTTTCTGTCAGGATAGCCACAACTTCCCTCGTGTCTTCCAGACTGTAAAGAAGCGCTTTGCCTATCCTTACATCTGTAAACTTATTCCTAACTTTATCCACCTCCTGGGCAAGTGTCTTGTTTTCCTTTCCGGTAATGATGTTGGTAGGCTGGATATACACCTTTTTATATCCCTCAGCGATGAGCCTTTCCAGAACCTGTGAAGGTGTCTGCTTCTCTATTCCTCTTTCTTTCAGCCTCTTGATTATGATTCTGGAAGTGTAGGCCTCGAATACGTCACATTCAGGAAAAGAGTCCTTGACTTTCTGGTTGATGGCATCTATGGTAAGGGCCCTTGTATCATCGTGGGTGGTTCCGAAGTGGACCATAAGTATGGCAGCCTTTGGTTCTGGGGTATTTTCCTTTGAAGTATTTTCCTGTCTGCAAGAAAGTAAAACTGACAATGCAGCAATGATGATAAATAATCTTCTCATATTCAATGCTTTGGTTAAATGTATGGAATAAAGTGGCAATTATTTCAGGCGTAGGTTCGTATATGTTTTCTGGATGCAAATATAGGAATAATGCTTATCGCCGATGAAAATAAATAACAAGATTGTTACATTTTGACGGGAATAATTATATATTTGCATCGGATTTTGGTGAGACGAAGGCCTTTCGGCCTGAGACTTTAAAAGGGAATCCGGTGAGAAACCGGAGCAGTGCCCGCTACTGTAATATCCGATCCATCAGGATTTTTGGAAATCTAGCCACTGTTTCATCTGAAATGGGAAGGCCCTCAGGATAGAGTCAGGAGACCTGCCAGAACTCCGCAGTTAACACAAGTTCCCGGGCAAGGAACTGGATTAATAATTTTATCACTTTTTTCATATGAGGAAGATTTTACTTTCTTTCGCATGTGTAGTTGCCGGTGTATGCTCAGTCTATGCCCAGAATACTGGAGCGGGCAGCACCGAAAAAGATACTACCTATGCTTTGAGGGAACTCTATGTAACTGACTATAACAAGTCCAAGCAGCAGGTTCTCAAGATTGACGTACCGTTAAAGTTCATTCCAGTTGCCGTTTCAACTGTCCAGTCCACGTCTATTGTAAACAGAGACATCTCAGACATACAGGAAGCTGTCAAGTTCCTTCCTGGAGTCAGGATCCAGACTTCCTATGGCGCTTTCCAGCAGATGCAGATCAGAGGTTTTGACCATTCTGTAATTATGGTGGACGGTGTCAGGGACGAACGTTCCGCTATAGACAACTCATATCCTTTCATGGATCTTTCTGCGGTTGAGAAGATAGAGCTTCTCAAAGGCCCGTCTTCTGTTCTCTATGGCTCCAGTGCAGTTGGTGGCGTAATCAACATCGTAAGGAAAGCACCATCTGCCCAGCAGCATATGTTTGCCAAGATTTCCTATGGCAGCTGGTACACCACCAACGCAAGGATGGCCTTTGGCGGCAAGCTGCTTGGTCCGGTAAATTACCAGGCAAGCTTCAACTACCAGAACCAGGACGGCTGGAGAGACAACCGTATCCGCAGGCTTTCAGGCTACTTTGCTCTTGGCGGAGATTTCGGAAGAAATGATATGGTAGAAGTCAGGTTTGGTGGAGGAAATGATTTCTATGCAACTGAAATAGGCCTTCCTGCCCTTATGACTGCAGACATCTATGATGCAGCAACCGAGAAGCTTTATCTCAAAAAGAACGATATGCTTCCGGGCCTGGACCGCAAATGGAGATATAACAGCGAGTCTGACGAAATGTACAACCGTAACTGGAATGTTTCCGCAAAATGGGTTCACAGGTTCAACGACAACCTGAAACTGACTGAGAACATTTCCTACACGAACGACGATATAGACTATTTCTCAACCGAGGAGCTGGACTATCTGACCAGCAGCAAACCGATATACCCTTGGTATTATGAGGCCAAGCCGGGTGTACGCACTTACATCAGCCTGGATTCTCTCTACTACGGTTATCCTCTGCGATTCTCCCATATGGCAAAGACCGTCAACAACCAGATAGAGCTCAGCGGCAAGTTCCGCACAGGAAGCGTTGTCCATAACTTCATGGGTGGCAATACCTTCATTTATCTTGACAGGGTTACTTATACTGGTTATCTTTTCGGTTCCAAGGGGGATGATGTCGTTGGTCCAGGACTCACAGGCCACGGAACAACCTACAATCCTCACAGCATCGGCTGGATGGATACCAAATTCAGCAAGGCTACTCCACAGTTCACCAGGATGCTGGGCTTTTATTTTCACGATGTGATGGATCTCACAAGCAAGTGGAAGTTCATGGTAGCCGGAAGATATGACACATACAGTTTCAAGAGAGCTTCCGGAATAGACGTCATAAACGGCGGCAGGAAATACGGCCACGTGGATTCTGACAAGTATTCAAAGCTCAAGACAGGTGCCTTCACTTTCAAGACAGGAGTGGTTTACCTTCCTGTTGAAGACCTCTCGCTGTTTGCTTCCTACGGCACATATTTCAAGCCTATACGCACTTTCTACAACGACAACACCATCTATGTTGACCGTGACGGCAAAATCTTTACGCCGGAGGACGGCAAGGAAGTATTCAAGCCGGAAAAGGGCGGACAGTTTGAGATTGGTGCACGCTATGAAATCAGCAGCAAACTCAGGGCCGATTTCTCCCTCTTCCTCATCAACAAGTACAACATGACAAGGAACATAGCTTCCAAGGGTGATGTGATAGGTGGAGAAACACTTGAGAAGAATGTAGTTGGACAGGTGGGCAAGATGCGTTCACAGGGATTTGACGTGGAAGTTTCATATATTCCGGTAACTGGAATGGTATTGACCGCCGGCTACGCCTACACAGACGCAAAGGTCAAGGAGATGGCTAAGAACAAGTATATGGACTCTGACGCCACCAAGGGAAAGCAGTATGCAAGAATCCCTAAGAACACTTTCTTTGTGATGGGAGACTATGTGGTTCCTTCCGGAGCTCTGAAGGGTTTTGGCGTGAACTTTGACGTTGATTTCCAGGACAAGGTTTACCGCAATGCCACCAACACCACCTGGTTTGATTCATACTGGCTGACCAACATCGGTTTCAGCTACAACCTCAAGAACGGCATCAGGCTCGGTTTGAACATCAAGAACCTTTTCAACGAGAAGTATTTCAACCAGTCACTTGGCAACCAGATGGTTCCAAGCCAGCCAAGAAACTATATGCTTTCTGTCCAGTATGCTTTCTAAATTCTTGGACAAGATATTCAGGACTGTACACAGGATACTGGGCACATTGCTCAGTATCCTCTTCCTGATGTGGTTTGTCACCGGAATCGTGATGATATACCACAGATTCCCTTCCGCCAGCAGGGAGGAAAAACTTGCCAGGTTTGAGCCTCTTGGATATGGTACGTTGCCATTGGACAGCATCGCCTTGAAAAACGGGATCGGACTGGATTCCGTGCGTTCCGCTTCTTTGTGGCGATATCTTGGGCAGACACGGTATGAGATTGGTTCCGGATATGGAAACAGGACTGAATTTCTTGCCGACAGCTCTGAATACAAGGTTCTTGACGAGAAAGAAAGCATATTCCGTGTAGCATCTCTGTGGTGTCCTTCCCCTGTAGAAAAGGTAGATACCCTCTATTCCCTGGAACAATGGATTCCTTTCGGAAGGCTCAAGGAGGATTTTCCGATCTACAAGTTTTACTTCAGTGATGAGGACAGGACACAGATATACATATCATCAAAGTCCAGGGAAGTCCTCCAGCAGACCACAAGGTCCGAGAGGATCTGGGCTTGGGCGGGAGCGATTCCTCATTGGGTGTATTTCACCTGGATCAGGCAAGATGTTGAAGGTTGGAAGTCTTTGATTATCTGGCTTTCCGTATTCGGTATCATAATGCTGCTTTCAGGTTTCTGGATGGCTGTGCGCTCTTTCCGTATCTCAGCCAGGAAAGGCAACGGTCTCAGGAGCCCTTACAAGAAGAAGTGGTACAGATGGCATCATGTGTTCGGCACTGTTTTCGGGATATTCCTGCTCACCTGGATATTGAGCGGCATGTATTCCCTGACCCAGATCCCGGAATGGTTGGGACGGGAGCACAAGCAGTATGACTCAAGGGAGGCGCTTGGCACCGGGATGACAGATTTCCAAAGATACCGTCTGAGCCTTTCTGATCTTCTCAGCCGTAATCCTGGGCGGATCACCAAGGTTGAGTGGAAGAGCTTCGGATCCCATCCATTCTACCAGATACAGCTTTCTGACGGTGAAAGCCGGTGCATAGATGCTTCTGTGCCTCAGGTCGCAGAAAAGCTCTATCTGGACAGCGCCGAGGTCAGGACGGTTGTCGAGGCTGTGCATCCAGGTGAGGGCGTATCGTTGAGCCTGATGGAAGAGTATGACAGCTACTATCTGGACCTTAAGGGAAAACTGCCGCTTCCTGTATGGAAGATCCAGGTTGACAACAAAGACAGAAACGTTTATTACATAGATCCGTGCAGCGGAAACTCCAGAAGTTTCAACACTCATTCCAAGTGGCAGTTCCAGCTGTATCAGGGATTCCACAGCCTCAGGTACAAGATTTTCGACGGAAGAAGGGGAGCCTGGACCGTAGTCATGTGGGTCCTGCTTCTGGGAGGAGCGTTTGTCTCATTGACAGGTGTTGTCCTTGGAGTGAAATATGTCATACGCCTTTTCAGAAGGAAAAGACGGAAAAGAGACAAAGAATAACATGGTTGAAAGTTAGTAAATAGGTGTGTTTCACGAGGACGGCAGATTTTTGTCGTCCTCTTTTTCAAATAGTTATCTTGAGTATGCCTCCGAAGGTTGGCGCAACGGAAAACGGATTGTCTTCTGTGCACAGACCGGCATACATCGCGGCGCATACGATTGGGCCTGCGTGAGCGAAAACGGCTACACGTGTGTAGGGCTTGCCCTTAAGTTCGTCGAGGAAGGATTTCACTCTGTTGTAAAGGTCCGGGAAGCTTTCCCCGCCCGTTGCAGGAAGGTGCATATAGTCGCGGTACCAGTCCTGGATGGCGGGGTCCTTGATTTCCTCGTATTTCTGCATTTCCCATTCTCCCATATTCATTTCCTTGAGCCGGTCGTCCTTTTCGGCATCTTTAAAGCCGCAGAATTCCGCGAGTTTTACGGCTCTCTGGAGAGGGGAGGTAAAGGCCTTGTCGACAGGGATATACAGCTTCAGATTCTTCAAGGTTTCACTTGCCTCGGCGATGAAAGTGGGGGCCACATCCACGTCTGAAAAGCCGTAGCACGTTCCTTTGGGAACATTGGGAGTCGTATGTCTTACAAGTATCAGTTCCATCAGATCAGGAATGTTGCGGTAATGTAAACGGAAAGTTCGGTGAGCAGGAAAATGGCTCCGTTGCAGTCTCCTGTATATCCCTTTATCCTCTTGTAGATGAACAAGTTCAGCAGTGTGCACAATAGGGCGGGCACCAGGACGAGTATAAGAACCTGGGTAGTGTCCGGTTCAGTGAGCCAGATGTACAGCCCGAGTGGGATCAGTCCTTCCAGAAGCAGGAGGATGTATTGAGGGAATCTGGCTCTGCGATAGATGTTCCTGGCCTTTGACTCTTCTTCCTTGCGGGCGTAAGGCATTGCCATAACAGTCTGTGCGGCAAGCATCTTGGAGAACGGGTCTGCCATAAGTACCGTCAGGGCTGCAAACTCCGGGCTCACAGATGCAATGCAGAACAGGCTTGTTCCCAGAAGCAGTATGTAGCAGATAAGGCCCAGCACTCCGAATGTTCCGATATGGGAGTCCTTCATTATGGAAAGGATCCTCTCCCGGTCTTTTCCACCTCCGCCGAATCCGTCGAAGAAGTCCGCCAGCCCGTCTTCGTGGAGGGCTCCTGTGACAAGAATCCTGATGACGATGGCGGCAAGAACTGCAATGAGGATATTGTAAGGCGCTATGAAATAAAGCGCTGCGGCTGAAATTGCGGCTGTCAGCCATCCCACAAGAGGCCAGTGTTCAACAACGCTGGTATAGGCTTCCTTAGGGGGCTGGTAGAGCCTCCAGAAGGGCAGTCTGGTAAGGAATATGAACGCAGCCCAGATACGGCTAAAAATATTTGGTGATTTTGGCATTTTGGAAGTTGTTCATTTCGTTTATCATTCTCACGGCAGATTCTATGATAGGGTAGGCGCAGAGAGCTCCAGTTCCCTCCCCGAGCCTGAGTCCGAGGCTCAGAAGAGGCTTTGCGCCCATAACCTCCAGCATCTTGCGGTGGGCGCTCTCGTCTCCGCAGTGGCAGAATATCATATAGTCCTGGCATTCAGGATAAAGCCTGGTGGCGGCCAGGGCGCAGGCTGTCATAATGAATCCGTCTACCAGGACAGTGGTCTTGAGCTCAGCGGCCTTCAGCATTGCGCCGATGGCGGCAACCATCTCGAACCCGCCGAAATACATAATGATTTCCTCGTCGGTCGGATCGGGATAGTCTGCCAGGAACTTGTCCACAGCCTGTGAGAGAACCTGTTTCTTATGCTCTACGCCTTTGGTGTTCAGACCGCTTCCGGCGCCGATGCAATCATCCAGAGGAATCTCTCCCATAAGGCTGAGCCAGATGCTGCTGGGCGATGTGTTGGCTATTCCCATTTCTCCGATGGAAAGGATGTTGCAGCCCTCGTCTATGCACTCCTCGGCCAATGAGGCGCCCGTTTCAAGGGCTTCCAGATACTGGACCTCGGTCATGGCCGGTCCGTAGAGGAAGTTCTCCGTGCCCCAGCCGATCTTGCAATCCTTTATCGCTGAGAAGGATGAAAGGTCGTGGTCCACTCCCATATCAACCAGTTCAAGCTTGAAATTATGCTGGCGGCAGAACATGTTCACTCCTCCGCCGCCTTTTGTGAAGTTTATCATCTGCTGCCAGGTGACTTCCCTCGGAGACTGGCTGACGCCCTCTTTTTCTATGCCGTGGTCCCCGCCCAGAAGCAGATGGCAGGGATGCTTGAGTTTTGGACTGAGGGTCTGCTGGATAAGGGAAAGCTGCAGGGCAATATCCTCCAGCCTTCCCAGAGAGCCTTTGGGCTTGTTGAGGTTGTCTATCTTGTCTATGGCCTTCTGCCTTAAAGTATCGTCTGGCCGCTGTATGTTGAATTCCGCTAACATTATCCCTTGATTTTTAACGGTATGCCGGATACCATCAGAATAACTTCATCCGCCATCTTGGCAATGTGCTGGTTCATCCAGCCCTGAAGGTCGGTGAACCTTCTCTGCATAGGATTGGTGCTTGTTCCTCCGCTTCCAATCTCGTTTGTCACGAAGATGAACGTGGCATCCTGGGACGTGAACTCTTCAATCTGGCGGGTTGCCATTTCCCGGATTGTGTCAATGTCCCTGATTCCTTCCGCGTCTGACAGATATGGCTGTATAAGGTTAGTGAGCCAGAGGGTTACGCAGTCAATTACTGCGCATCTTCCTTCTATCCTACAGTTTGGAAGATTTATTTCCTCCTCCATATTTGTCCACTCGGGGCCTCTTCTTTGCTGGTGTTTTACAACCCTTGCACGGAAATCTTCGTCCCAGATATGAGCCGTCGCGATATAAACCGGAGACGGGCTGAGGCTCAGAGCCAGAGCTTCTGCGTATCCGCTTTTTCCGGAGCGCTGTCCTCCTGTTATCAGTATTATTCTTTTCATAGCATAAATATAACGTATCTGGCCGCATAACCGGCAGCAATGGTCAGGCATATCATATACACCTCTGCCAATCTGTTGATTCTGACGGCCTTTTGCATATCTGCGGTGGTGAGTTCCTTTTCATTCTCACCGATATATGGCTTTTCTATAATTTCCCCGAAATAGGTGTGGGGGCCGCCGAACCTGCAGTCCAGAGCTCCGGCAAGCGCCGATTCCGGATATCCACTGTTGGGGCTGGCGTGGCATCTGGCGTATTTGGCCACAAATCTGAAAAGACGCATCTCTCCAGTTGCAAGAACCATGAGAAATGCCGTCAGACGGGCCGGAATCCAGTTTGCCACATCGTCTATCTTGGCAGCCACCATACCGAAGTCCTTGTAGCGGGCGGTCCTGTAGCCGATCATCGAATCCAGAGTGTTCACCATCTTGTAAGCCGCCATTGCAGGCAGGCCTCCGATCAGGTACCAGAAAAGGGGAGCAATTACTCCGTCACTGAGATTCTCGGCCAGGGTTTCCAGAGCGGCGGTCCTTATCTCCTGGGCCGAGAGTCCGGAAGTGTCTCTTCCAACAATCCTTGCAACTTGGCATCTTCCTTCCTCCAGAGACCTGTCAACTGCCTTGAAAACCTCCCTCACTTCCCTTATCAGGGTAGTTCCGGCAAGGAAGAAGAACACAAATATACTGCGCACTATAATTGCGCAAATAATATGCAGTTTGACAGAGAAATAGTCTATAGCGAAAAAGATAATAATAGTTATCGCGATAAGGAAAACAGCTGTCAAAGCTCCTTTTAAGACCCTGTTGTTTCCCTTGTTCAAGCGTTTCTCGAAGAAGGCTATGGCCTTGCCGAACCATACTACCGGATGGGGGAGGAAGGCCGGGTCTCCAAGTATCAGATCCAGGCTCCATCCTATCAGTATCGGCAGTATGTACAGCAGTGCCAATGTCATCTTTTCAGGAAATCAGTTATGCCGTCAATAAGTTCGGCGTTGTCTACATCATTTGATGAAGCCACCCTGAAGTGTCCTTCATACAGGCCTCTGAAATTGGATGCATCGCGGATGAGGATTCCTTTTTCCTTTGCTAGGAACTCCTTCAGGTCTGACGCCTTGCCTTTTTTCAGCCTGCACAGGATGAAGTTTGTCTTGGTAGGCCTGGCCTCGATTCCTTCAATCGCGGAGAGAGAAAACCTGAGCCTTTGGGCGCATCTTAGGTATTCGTCCAGATTGCCCACGGCTGTATAGTTGTTCTTGAGCAGGAACTTTCCTGCCTCTATTGCGAGGGAACCTAAACTCCACGGGTGCATAAAACCTCTCAGGAGTCTTATAATCCCTATGTTGGCAGTGATGTAACCCACTCTAAGTCCGGGTATTGCATAGGTTTTTGTCAGGGAGTGGATCTGAATCAGGTTAGGTATCTTGATTCCCTCCGCCGGGCTCATTACCCTCTCCTTTGTATATCCTTCATATGACTGGTCAACGATCACATAGCGGTGCTTGTCCAGAAGGTCTCTGATAAAAGTTTCAGGAAAAAACTCCCCGGTAGGGTTGCAGGGGTTGCACACCCACATCAGGTTGCCAAGCACGTCTTCCCTGTACATAAACATCCTGCAGGCATCTTCATACTCGCTGAATGCCGGATACTTTACGTTGAATGTCTGCCAGGACCTGAAAGTCTGCGCAATCAGATATATGGCTTCCGTGGCTCCGGCTGTCGCCAGCACATTCTCTGCCGGTATTCCGTGATACTCGGCGATGGCTTTCTCCAGCGATGCCGCATCTGGCTCAGGATAGGTCTTGATACAGTCCAGACGCTCTTTGAGGAACTCCTTCAGAGGACCGATGTCCGCTCTAGGATAGATGTTGGACGAGAAGTTCAGCCTGATGTTCTCGTACTTGTAGATGTCGTCTCCGTGTCCGTCAATCATTGCTAATAATCTTGTATAAAAGGTTCATGTCAAGGTGCTTGCGTAGATGGCCGGAAAGCAGGTCGTATTGCCTTTGCTTGAAGGCTGTGTAGTCTTCGGTTGTTGCACCGGCTTCTGTTTTGCCTTTGAAAGGCTCCAGAAGGAAATCGGTGAAGCTAGGGTTGTCAAGGATTCCGTGGAGGTAGCAGCCCATGCACTTCTGATTTACATAGCAGCCTTCCGGAGTGCCGTCTTCCATAATGGCCAGAGGCTTTATCTCTTCCCCGTTTGAGATGGTTTCTCCCATGTGGATCTCATATCCCTGGAGAAGTTCTTTGCTGTTGGTTGGGGCAAGGGTAAAATGGCTTTGACGGGTGGTCTTTTCTCCTGTCATCTTGGTGGTTACTGGCAGAAGACCAAGCCCCGGAAGCATTTCAATCTCGCCTTCTATGTGGTCAGGGTCAAGCACTTGGGTTCCCATCATCTGGTAGCCGCCGCAGATTCCAAGGACACTGGCCCCGTTACGGTGGGCCTGAATAATAGCCTGGGCGCAGCCGTTTCTTCTTAGTTCATAAAGGTCGTCGATAGTGGACTTTGTGCCCGGGATGATTATAATGTCGCTCTTTTTTATGTCTTCCGTGTTGGAGGTGTAGTAAAGGTGGACTCTCGGATCCCTTTCCAGGGCGTTGAAATCGGTGAAGTTGGAAATGTGCCTTAATAGGACTACTGCCACGTTGATCTTGCCCTTTTCCCTTGAGAAACTCTTGGCGGCAAGGTCCACACTGTCTTCCTCTTCTATGTATATGTCCTTGTAGTAGGGGACAACTCCTATTACCGGAACCTTGCAGATGTCTTCCAGAATCTTTTTTCCGCTGTCAAACAGACGGAGGTCTCCTCTGAACTTGTTGATTATTATACCTTTGATGAGGCTTTTGTATTCAGGTTTCTGGAGGGCGATGCTGCCGTATGCGGAGGCGAATACCCCGCCTCGGTCTATGTCCGCAACCAGGAAAACGTCCGCGTTGGCATATTTTGCCATAGGAAGGTTCACGATATCGCTTTCCGTGAGGTTCAGTTCAGATATGCTGCCTGCACCCTCCATAACTATAGGGTCATACTTTGTGGCAAGGCGGTCAAAAGCCTGGCAGACAGCAGTCCGGAGTTCTTCCTTTCCTTCCTTGCGGAAATAGTCGTAGGCGCTGGAGCTTCCTATGGGCTTGCCGTTGAGAACCACCTGGGAAGTGTGGTCGCTCTGAGGCTTGAGAAGCAGAGGATTCATATCCGTATGGCACTCAAGTCCGGCAGCTTCTGCCTGAACGGCCTGGGCCCGTCCGATCTCCAGCCCGTCTTTGGTGGCAAAAGAGTTGAGGGCCATATTCTGGGCCTTGAACGGGGCAGGGGAGTAGCCGTCCTGCAGGAAAATCCTGCAAAGTCCTGTGGCTATGATGCTTTTGCCTACATCACTGCCCGTCCCGGCAAGCATAATATTATGGAGTCTGCGTTTCATTTCGAGTGTTTGAGGGCCATTGCAAAAAGATAGTCTGAAAGTCGGTTGAAAAATATCAGTATTTCCTCTTTGACCTTGTAGGTTTTATTGAGAGTCCAGAGCCTTCTTTCAACAGTTCTGGCAGTACTTCTGGCTATGTGCATCTGGGAAGACAGAAGGTTCTCTCCAGGGATAACGAAGCCCTCCGGAGAAGGAACGCTGTCTATGTATTCTTCCATCCTCTCTGTCAGTTCTTTGCAATGGAGAGTCCTGGTATTCTCTATGCCTTCCGGAGTGGCAATGTGGCTCATAATAATCATCAGTTCTTTTTGAATCGCGATTATTAATTCTCTCTCTTCAATGTCCACGCTAGCCGCCCTGACCAGGCCCAGCTGAGAGTTCAGCAGGTCTATCATTCCGTTGGCCTCAATCCTGATATCGTCCTTCGGTACTCTCTCTCCGCCTTTCAGGGAAGTTGTTCCCTTGTCTCCGGTCTTTGTGTATATGTCTTTCATAGTCAGAATATTCCAAAAATGTCTTTGTCTCCCCAATAGAGGTGGGTGTAGCTGGCAATGGTGTTCTTGATTCTTATTACTGATGATTCCGGCTGAGGATCAGTGAACTTTGTGTAGTGGAACTCGTGGCCCTTGATTTCAAGACCATTGATGTTCGGGCTTCTGTAGCCAAGGCAGAGTTTCCTGTCCACGGTCCTGGCAGTTACGCTGTAAGGCAGGACACCGCACATAGGATATTCCCTGTCATCAGCGATGATGCTTTTGCACAGATACATCATACCTCCGCATTCGGCAAGGATCTTTCCTCCGCCCTCGGCGAATCTTCTGATGGATTCCATTGTCTTTCTGCACTTTGAGAGCGTTTCAAGATGCTTTTCCGGATACCCGCCGGGAAGGTAGAGAAGGTCTGTGTCCTGCGGAATCTCCTTGCCTTCCTCAGGATCGAAGAATTCTACATTATTCCAGAGGTCCAGATGCTCCTGGTAGATGAACGAGAAAGACTCTTCGTTTCTGGCAACCAGAATCTTGTGCTTGTCTTTGATTGTCTGGGTGTTGCTGAATTCCGGGACAGGCCTTTCTGTCAGGGCGATTAGGCGGTCAATGTCCACGTTACCCTCAATCAGTTTTGCGGCAGATTCTGCCATCTGCATCGCAGAGAAATCCAGGCCCAGATATCTGGACTTGTTTTCGGCTTCCTTTGCTTTAGCTATGAAACCGAGAGCTTCGAGGTTGATGTCCTGGCAGACTTCCTCCAGCATCTTGCGGTGCTTAGGAGAGCCTACTTTGTTGAAAATCACGCCGATGATATTCACTTCCCTGGAGAAATCCCTGAAGCCTTTCAGCAGGGGAGCAAGGGAGTAGGCGGTACTTTTTGCATCAACGACAAGTACCACAGGCAGATTGAGTATGGAGGCTATTTCTGCGGCAGATCCCCTTGAGCGGCTGTAGCCGTCGAACAGGCCCATCATACCTTCAACTATGCAGATGTCAGTATTCTGAGAATGTTCAGCATAGAGGTTTCTGATATGGTCCGGGCTGGCAAAGAAAGAATCCAGATTGTATGACGGAGCGTTGCAGACCTTCTGGTGGAACTTTGTGTCTATGTAGTCAGGTCCGCACTTGAAAGGCTGCACCTTCAGGCCCTTTTGTGCAAGGCATTGCATAAGGCCTATGCTCACGGTCGTTTTTCCCGAACCGGAAGCCGGGGCGGCGATCATAAACTGGGGTATTTTTCTCTCGTGTGCGCTCATGCGCACAAAGTTACTCGCTATTTTGAAATTATTCAAACAGTCCTGACTGCCTTTAATCGCTGAGAACAGGGGTAATATAACAATGGTGTTACATTTTATTTGTTTTGTCGGGAGAATTGTTTACTTTTGCTTCCGATTCAGGTAATCGGTGTGATTTTCATACCGGTGAAAGGGAATCCGGTGAAAGGCCGGAACTGTACCTGCAGCTGTATTTCCCGATTTGTGTCCGTTACGGATTTGCCACTGGAAGTCTCCGGGAAGGTGTAACGGATGGGAAAAGTCAGAAGACCTGCCTGCCTCGTTCAGAGTGGCCGCCTCTCAGGAAGAAGAGCCTCGGCGATCAGTTTTTTTAATAGCGCAATGAACAAATTGTTGGTGTCAGGCCTTTTGGCTCTGGCTTTATGCGTTTGCCAGGGTGTGGCGGCTCAGGATACCCTGAAGAAGTACGATCTTCAGGAACTTGTAGTCACCGGAACGGGTACGCTCCATCTTCTGAAGGAGGCCCCTGTGCAGACCGAGGTTATAACTGCCAAGCAGCTTAAGAATTACGGCGGAAGAAGCCTTCAGGACATTCTTTCCAGCCTTGCAACGTCTTTTGATTTCAACGAGGACGATATGGGAAGCCATATCACGATGAACGGCCTTGGAAATTCCTACATCCTGATTATGGTGGACGGAAAGAGGCTTAACGGAGACGTGGGCGGAGACAATGACCTCCAGCTTATCGATCCGCAGAATATCGAGAAGATAGAGATAGTGAAAGGCGCGTCTTCTGCCCTTTACGGCAGCGACGCCATAGCAGGAGTCATCAACATCATAACCAAAAAGCACGATGACGGCCTTCTGCTGGAGAATTCCACCAGGGTGGGAAGCTACGGAGACATCCGCCAGCATAACGGCATCGGCATAAGAAGCGGCCGTTGGAACAGCTACACCAATTTCCAGATGCAGCATACAGATGGCTGGCAGAACACTTCCGTTGAGCATACTTCTCCATTGGAGGAACCGATACTGGATTCCAAGAACAAAACACGCAACCGCTTCACTTCCTGGCAGGTAGCCGAAAGACTGACCTACGATGCAGGAAAGGCCGGAGAGTATTATGCGGAAGGCAGTATCTACGGCAAGAGGATATTCCGTCCAAGCGGGAAATATCCTCATTACGATGTCAATACATACGACCTTGCGTACAAGAACTCAGGCGCTTCCGTTGGCGGAAAGTGGAATCTCGGCGGCAAGGACTATGCAACATTCGACGCGGACTGGAACCGCCACGCTTACTATTACAAGTTCACCGAGACCACTCTCGTTGAAGACTATGACAAGAGCGCGGGCACCATATATTATCCATATTATCCATATCTAGCGGGACAAGAGGCTCTCCAGAGCGACCAGCAACGAACCCTAATCTCTGCCAAAGGGGTCTTTACTCTGCCTTACGAAAACCGGTTGAGCGGGGGAGCCGAGTTCCGCTATGATTATCTTAGGGCACCGACCAGAGTCGAGGGAGGAAAGGCGGACGACTGGACGGCAGCCGTTTATGTCCAGGACGAGTTCAACCCTGCAAAGAACTTCAACATTACTGCCGGACTCCGCCTTAACCAGAACCACCAGTTCGGCTTCAAGGCAACCCCGAAGGTGAGCCTTATGTGGGCTGCAGCCAGTGACCTTAGGCTGAGAGCATCCTGGAGCCAGGGCTTCAAGACGCCCGTTCCGAAGGAATTATATTATATGTATGTGCGCCAGATGACGGGCACTTATCTCTACCTTGGAAACAGGAACCTCAAGGCCCAGAGCAGCAACTACTTCTCTTTCAGTACAGAATACTTCGTAAAGGACTTTGTGGCAACCATCGGGACCTACTACAACAAGCTGGACAATATGATAACCCTTGTTACCATCCCGAACTACGAGGCCCCGGACGAACTTATTGCCAGATATGATCCTGTCAAGACCCGCCAGTACCAGAATATGGACAAGGCCAAGACCTACGGGGTGGACTTTTCTCTGCGATGGAAAATCGGCGAATTCCTCGTAAATGCCGCCTACAGCTGGCTGGATACCAAGGCAGACCAGTATGATTCCGACCACGAGACAATCCGAAGGGTAAAGATAGATGGCGTGGCCCACCACAAGGGAAGTTTCTCCCTGCTTTGGAACCACAGTTTCTCGTCCGCCTACAACATGAGCGCGGGAATCTACGGCAGGATGTCCTCCAAGCGCTATTACCAGACTAACGGAGATGGAAAAGGCTATCAGCTTTGGAGGCTTGCCACAACTCACGATTTTGTCAGAAACCGCAATTTCACCATCAGCATCCTGGCCGGCATAGACAATATATTCAACTACATAGACAAGACTCCGCACGGCCTGCATCTGGGCACAACCTCTGCCGGAAGGACATTCTATGCGGGAATAGTGCTGAAATTCACCAATGGAAGAAAAACCATAAATAAGATAAAAACGTATTTAAACCAAAACGAAAATGAGAACTAAAATTCTTTTGATTGCGGCTTTGGCCGCCGTATTCGGACTGGCTTCTTGCTCCAAGAGCGATGATGTAAAGTCTAATTACGACACTTATCAGAAGTCCGTAAACGAGACCGTAAAGTCTCAGAAGAAGAATAACAAGGTTATCCTTCTGGTTGCTTTCGGAAGTACCTGGCAGCAGGCTTACGACGCATTTGACGCTACTGTAGCGGCTTACAAGAGCGCTTTCCCTGGCTATGACGTATTCCTTTCATTCTCTTCAGCCATCTGCATCAACCGTGCAGCTGCAGGCGAGAACGTGGCTCCAAGATACTTCTATGCTCCGCCTTTCTGGCTGACCGCTTTTGCCCAGGACGGCGTTATGTATTCTGAGATTGTCATCCAGAGCCTTCAGGTTATCCCTGGCGAGGAATACACCCGAGTAATCAACTACATCAAGGACTTTGCAAACAACGCAAACGGAGACCTTTCTGACAGCTATCTTTCAAGGGTTGTCCTCAAGCTCGGCGTTCCGTTGCTTCAGGATGCTGACGCAGACGTAAACGCTGTTGCCAAGGCTCTCGATGATCTTTACAAGACCAAGGCAGCCAGCGGAGTAGTTGCTTTCATGGGCCACGGTAACCCTGACTCGTACGACACCTACAAGGCAAATGTCCGCTACACCCAGCTCGAGGAGGCTCTCCAGACCTACAGCCCTAACTACTTTGTTGGAACTGTTGACATGATGGATAACTTCAAGACCAACGTTCTGGCCAGAATGAAGGCAGCCGGCATCACTTCCGGCACCGTTTACTGCCACCCTCTGATGTCTATCGCAGGTGACCACGCCCACAACGACATGGCCGGTGACGACGACGAGAACGGCGAGCCTAACGAGGAAGGCGAGGTTGAAGATACCAGCTGGAAGTGCTACTTTGCAGCAAACGGCTTCACCTGCAATGACGACACCCAGATTGTGAAGGGGCTGCTGGAACTCCCTACAGTACGCCAGATCTGGATGAACCACACCAAGTCAGCCATCAACGGCGAGCCTCTTGACTACTACCATTCAAAGGATCCTGAGTAAAAAGTATTAGACCTTTTTTGCAAGTACTGGGATTTGCAGTTATCTTTGTGAATCTCAGTACTTTTTTATCTGAGAGCAAGTGCATTTCATGAAACTCAAGGCATTTTTGTCATCGATTGCGGTTCTTCTGTCTCTGGCTTCATCCTACGGCCAGATTCACACGTCGTCCGACACGTCTTCAAGGCAGAGCCTCAATCCGATTGTCGTGACCGGAAGCGGACATCACCAGAGACTCAAGAAGACAGCCTCACCTGTGAGGGTTCTGTCTTCTCTGGAGATTAGAGAACAGGGTATAACCAACCTGCAGGATGCCCTCATGAGGATGCTCCCGCAGGTGCAGACAACGCCTTCGTCTATGGGTAACTTTCTGCGCCTTAACGGGTTGGGAAACAAATACGCATTGATACTCGTTAACGGAAGAAGGCTCATCGGCGATATGGCCGGCAATGTGGACCTGGACCGTATAGACCTGTCAAGGGTCAGGAGGATCGAGGTGCTGGACGGGGCTGCCTCTTCACTTTACGGAAGCGACGCCATCGGCGGAGTGATCAACATCATCACCGACCAGCCGGCATCAGACTTGATTTCAGTACGTTCCATAACCTCGGCATCCGGCAAGGGACGTTTCTCCCAGGCTGTGAGCCTGAATATCGGAAGGGGAGGTTTCACCTCATCCACATCTTTTGCCCACAACAGGGCTGACAGTTACTCCAACAGCCAGTGGGAGGAAGTAAAGAAAGGGGACGAGACCGAACTTCAGCAGACCATCGCCCCGCTGTTTTCCGGCTACAGGGCAAACACCATCGGCCAGAAGTTCTCCTTCAAGCCGACCCAGAAGCTGGCGCTCAATGCCGGGGGAGACTATTACGAGAAGATCACTTCCCGCCCGAGAACCCGCGAGGATGTTAAGGGCGGTACGGACTACGAGATGCGCTATCGCGGAGCAAGACTCTCATTTGGCGGAATTTACAAGTTCAACAAGAACAATTCCCTGCAGATGATCTTTGACGCTGACCGTTACCGCTACGGCAGGGAGTACCAGGTGGACGGCAAGACATACGAGAAAGGGGACTATACCAGGTCCAAGGACCAGGGGGCTTTGTCTGCCAACATCCAGGGCATTATGCATCTTATGCCCGGCAGCACGTCCATCGCCGGACTGGACTGGCGTCTGGACAAGCTGGAATCTTCCAGCGGAAACATAGACAACAGCGCCTATACCTTCGCCGGCTACATCCAGCACGAGATGCAGATAGCCAAGGGCCTGAATTTCACTGCAGGAGCAAGGCTCACCACGCACAAGGACTTCGGCAGCAACTTCTCCCCGAAGGCAGCCCTGATGTATTCTCCAGGAGATTTCAATTTCCGTCTGACCTACAGCCGCGGATTCAGGACTCCCGGACTGGATGAGCTCCACTACAACTATTTCAGCGTGAACAAGGGCAAGCCGCAGATTTCCATCGGAAACACAGACCTCAAGCCGGAAACCTCCGACTATCTTTCAGCCAACGTGGAATTCAATTCGGATTTCCTGACTGTCTCAGCGACTGGTTTCCTGAATTATGTGGACAAGATGATCATCAAGAAGAACATCAAGGTCGACGATGCAAAGAGAGCTGAACTCATGGCCCTCTTCCCGGAGATGACCGCCGAACAGGCCGCCAAGCTGGAGAAATACGCCTTGTATTCAAACTCCGACAAGGGCAGGGTGCAGGGTTTCTCTCTCAATGTCAATGCTCTTGTTACCAGAGACATAGACTTTGGTCTGAACTACACCTGGAACCACGCCAAGGCAAAGAGCGATGACACCTGGTCCAAGATGGAGCGTTCCGTGCTGAACACTTTGACCTTCTCCTCCAACTTCCACCACCAGTGGGGTGTATATGCGCTTAACGTGCGCCTTTCCGGAAGGCTTCAGAGCAAGACCTACTATCCCGGATATGAGAATGCTCCCGGCTATGGAGTGTGGAACTTGAACACTTCCCACTCTTTCAGGGTTTCAGACAAGCTGAGGATCGAACCGAGCTTAGGCATTGACAACATCTTCAACAGGGTTGACCGCAGGCCGGATTCATCGCTGAGGAAATATGCGCTCTACAATCCCGGAAGGATGATAGTGGCCGGCCTGAGAATAAGTTTTAACTAATAAGATTTTTGTAAATTGCGGAATATGGGAAAGATTATAGTTGCAGGCATTGGCCCGGGTTCTGAAAAGGATATCACTCCGGCTGTGATTGAAGCTGTTTCTCAAGCAGATGCAGTTGTTGGCTACAAGTACTATTTCCGCTTCATAGAAAAGTATCTCAAAGAAGGCGCCGTGTGCCTGGATACCGGAATGAAGCAGGAAAGGGACCGTGCGGCCCAGGCTATGGAACTTGCCCGTGAAGGCAAGACTGTATGCGTCATATCCAGCGGAGACTCAGGCATATATGGCATGGCCCCGCTGCTCTGGCAGATGCGTTCTGAAAACAAGGAGGATGTTGAGATTGAAACTCTCCCTGGAATAAGCGCTTTCCAGAAAGCCGCGTCACTTCTTGGCGCCCCGATCGGTCACGATCTCTGCCTGATTTCCCTCTCTGACCTGATGACTCCGTGGCTGCTAATTGAGAAGAGAATACGCGCGGCAGCCCAGGCAGATTTCATCACCGCAGTTTACAATCCAAAGAGCCACGGAAGATACTGGCAGCTTTACCGGCTTGTGGAAATCTTCCTGGAAGAGGGCAGAAGCCCCCAGACTCCTGTAGGATGCGTGCGCCAGGCCGGAAGAGAAGACGAAAAGGTGTGGACGACAACCCTTTCCAAGTTGAATCCGGAAGATGTGGATATGTTCACCGTGCTGATAATAGGCAACTCCCAGACATATCTTGACGGCTCGGCGATGATTACTCCAAGGGGGTATTATTCAGAAGAAAAGGCCTCCGGAAGAAAGGTCGGGCAGGACATAATGCACGAGAGCTTCCGCACCATATCATCAGAACTTCAGCAAAAGGACTATCCGCTGGGTCACAAATGGGCTCTTCTTCACGCTATCCATACCACGGCTGACTTTGATATGGAGAAAATCCTCTATACGGACGAAAACGCTGTGGAGCGTCTGTATGAAAAGGTTGCAGACGGCACTATCAAGACCATCGTCACCGATGTGACTATGGCCGCCACCGGAATCCGAAAAGGCGCCCTGGCAAGGCTAGGCATTGAAGCAAAGACCTACCTGATGGATCCGAGGGTATCCGATATCGCCGAGAAAGAAGGTATTACAAGGACTCAGGCAGGCATCAGGCTTGCCGTTGAGGAACATCCTGACGCCCTCTTCGCATTCGGCAACGCTCCTACGGCACTTATGGAACTGTGTTCTCTCATACGGCAGGGCAAGGCGCATCCGGCCGGCATAATCGCCGCTCCGGTAGGCTTTGTCCACGTTCAGGAATCCAAGCACATGCTGCTGCCTTTCAAGGATATACCAAAGATAATCGTCAAAGGAAGAAAGGGCGGAAGCAACCTTGCGGCCACGCTCTGCAACGCTGTTCTCACGTTTGACGACGCAAAGAATCTGGATCCCGGACGAGACCTTTAGACTATGGCATTGAGTTTTACCATAATAGGAATGTCTGACAATCCCCGGCCGTTTTTCCCGCCGGAGGTTATGGAAGTGATTTCCCGCTCGGAATTCTTTTCAGGCGGCAAGCGCCATCACCAGATTGTGGAAAAACTCCTTCCGTCTGGACATAAGTGGATAGACATAACCGTTCCGCTGGATAAGGTATACCAGAAGTATCGCGATACAGATTCCCACATCGTGGTTTTCGCTTCTGGAGACCCGCTGTTTTTCGGCTTTGCGTCAACTTTGCAACGGGTTATGCCTGAGGTTCCCATGAAGGTCTATCCTTATTTCAACTCCCTCCAGATGCTGTGTCACAAAGCTCAGATTCCTTATCACGATATGCACATTGTCTCCCTGACGGGAAGGCCGTGGAAGGAATTTGACAATTCTCTTATCGAGCATTGCGGCAAGATAGGGGTGCTTACAGACCGCCAGAAGACTCCGGATGAGATAGCCCGCAGGATGATGGAATACGGTTTCACTTTCTACCGTATGCACATAGGCGAGCATCTTGGAAATCCGGAAGAGGAAAAGATATCGTCGCTGAGCATAGAAGAGGCCTCAAAAGCAAATTTTAGCCAGCCGAACTGCCTGGTGCTCACAATAGAAGGCAATGCGCCAAAGAGGCGTTTCGGTATTCCTGAAAGCGAGTTCGACCTTCTGGACGGGAGGCAGAAGATGATTACCAAGATGCCGATCAGGCTTCTGACCCTTCAGAGGTTGGACCTGTGCTCAAAGAGAACATTCTGGGACATAGGCTTCTGCACGGGCAGCGTGAGCATCGAGGCCAGGCTCCAGTTCCCCCATCTGGACATCAGGGCCTTTGAAATCCGTCCTGAAGGCAAAGACCTGATGGAAAGTAACTCCAGAAAGTTCTCCGCTCCGGGAATCGAGTATCATATAGGAGATTTCCTCAAGGAAGAAATTCCGGAAAATGAACTCTGCGATGCCGCTTTCATCGGCGGACACGGCGGCCATCTGGAAGAAATAATGCGGAAAGTCTATGCCCACCTTTCTCCTGGCGGATGCATTGTGTTCAACAGCGTCACTTCCAACCTGGTAGCCGCCGGCAGCAAGGAGAGTTTCATATCTGTGGCTAACTCTCTGGGAATGAGTATGGACGAGCCAATGCACATAGAACTTGACAACAACAATCCAATAGATATTCTTAAGGCTATAAAATGAAATCGGCAGTTGTATTGATATCGGAACAGGGAAGAGTGACGGCGGAAAAGATTGCCGCCCTCCTTGGCGGAGAAATAGTCCGCCGGACACAGATTCTCGCTTTGTGGAACAATACGGACTGCTTTGTGTTTGTGGGGGCCATGGGCATCTGCGTAAGGACGATTGCTCCGCTGATTGAGGACAAGCACATAGATCCTGCAGTGCTGTGCGTGGACAGCCAGGGCAAGGAAGTGGTTTCCGTGCTCTCCGGCCACGTTGGAGGAGCAAACGAGATAACTTCCAGACTGGCCCTGGAACTGGGAGCGCATCCTGTAATCACCACTCAGACAGACGGAAGCGGACTCTGGCCATTGGATCTTCTGGCAAAACGCTTCGGCTGGAGAGAGGAGTCTGATGACCTTAACCGGCAGATATTTCTCTATGCGGAAGGGAAACCTACAGCTCTCCTTCTTGAAGCGGAAGACGAGGGAACTAGATGGCTGGAAGAAAACCCTGCCGGCAATGTAACCATATTCAAGAAGTTCAGCGATATAGACCTTTCCAGGTTTTCTCTTTTGCTTTCCGTATCGCCGATAAGAAGAAAACTCGATATCCCGAATATCCAGTGGGTTCCACGGTGCATTCATCTTGGAATCGGTCTGGCGCATCAGGCCGTGCCTGTGGAAAAGGTGATTGGGGAAATCTTCAACTGCCTTAGAGATAACGGGATATGCAAGGAATCAATTGCGAGCATTTCATCTGCTGATATCAAGAAAGACGAGCCTGTGATGAAGGCTCTGGAGAAAGAATTCAAAACCAGGTTCTATTCTGCAGAAAGCCTGTCCGCAGTTACTGTCCCGACTCCGAGCGAAGTGGTGGAAAAATGCGTGGGTACTCCTTCAGTTTCAGAGGCCTCGGCGATTCTGTCCGCAAACAATCCGGACCTGCTGCTTCCAAAGCAGAAGGGGGAAAACTGGACAGTTGCCGCCGCCGTGGACCGGGATTTCATTCCGCACCCGCATATAGAGATTGTGGGGGCAGGACCGGGAGATCCTGATCTTGTAAGCGTAAGGGGCAGGAAGATGCTCCAGAAGGCGGACTTGATTCTCTATGCCGGAAGTCTTGTGCCAAAGGAACTTACGCTTTGCGCCAAGCCTGGAGCCACCGTTGTTTCCTCTGCCGATATGGATCTGGAGCAGCAGTGCGAGCTTATGAAAAAGTTCTATGACCAGGGAAAGTTCATAGTCAGGCTCCATACCGGAGACCCTTGCATCTTCGGGGCAATCCAGGAGCAGATGGCTTTCTTCGACGAACATAATATGAGTTACCACATAACTCCAGGCATTTCCTCTTTCCTTTCCGCCGCGGCTGAACTCAGAAGCCAGTTCACCATTCCGGAAAGATGCCAGACAATAATCCTGACAAGGGGCGAGGGACGTACTCCGATGCCCGAGAAAGAAAAACTCCACCTTCTGGCCAAGAGCAACAGCACGATGTGCATCTTCCTTTCCGCCGCTATAGTGGATGACGTGCAGAAGGAGCTCCTGATGGAATATCCGGAGGATACGCCTGTTGCGGCTTGCTACCATCTTACCTGGCCGGACCAGAAGATTTATCGCGGAGTATTGAAAGACCTGGCAAAGATTGTAAAGGACAACCACCTGACTCTTACCACGATGCTGGTAGTCGGCAATTCCATAGACAACAGGCAGGGCTTGTCTGAACTCTATTCAAAGAACTTTACTCATCTTTTCAGAAAGGCCAGGGGATGATTCTCGTTTTCGGCGGAACGACAGAGGGCCGACTGGCGGCAAAGGAACTGGAGGAATCCGGTTCCCGTTTCTGGTATTCCACCAGGGGAGGGGAGCAGCATCTGGACCTTCATCACGGCGTTGCCATTAGCGGAGCTATGGACAAGGACCAGATGACTGATTTTTGCAACTCTCATCAGGTCAGGCTTATAATTGATGCCGCCCATCCTTTTGCCAGTGAACTGCATTCCAATATTTCCAAGTTGGGAATTCCTGTCATAAGGTTTGAGCGCATTTACCCCGAGAGGGACGGACGCATCATCTGGTGCAGTGACTTTGCATCCGCCGTTCAGAAGATGAAGGGCACTAATCGTCTTCTTTCCACCGCAGGAGTGCAGTCAATCCCGAAACTGAGGCCTTTGGAAGAAAGCGGTACGGAAATCTTTCACCGTATCCTCGACAGGGAATCTTCCAGAAATCTCGCCGCCCAGTACGGCACAGATCCGGATCATCTCTGCTTCTACCATCCTGACGAGGATGAAACGGAAGAGATAAACAGGGTTAATCCCGATGCGATTCTTCTTAAAGAAAGCGGAGTTTCAGGAGGTTACGAGAACAAGACTGAAGCTGCTCTGAATAAGGGCATAAAGGTTTTCGCCATCGCGAGGCCAAAATTGCCGGATAGTTTTATTACCGTCAACGGCCCTTACGGAATGAGGCGTATGGTGGAAAAACTGCTGCCGGAGTTCTATCCTCTGCACAGTGGCCTGACTACCGGAAGTTGCGCCACCTCTGCCGCTCTTGCCGCTGCCCAGAGCCTGATTGAGGGCATATTTCCTGAAACGGTCAGTCTTCTTCTCCCCGACGGAGAAACCATTCAGGTTGAAACAAAGGTCACAGAAAAAGGCAAGGCTTATGTGATCAAAGACAGCGGAGACGACCCTGATGTTACCGACAAGATGGAAATCCACGCCGAAGTTTCTCTTTTGCAATCTTCTGACATAGAAATAGATGGTGGAGAAGGCGTGGGGAGGATAACTCTTCCGGGCTTTGACTGCCAGCCTGGGCAGGCGGCTATCAACAAGGCTCCCAGGCAAATGATTAAGGACAATCTCAGCAAAATATATCCGGGTCAGGGTTTCAGGGTAGTCATTTCCGTCCCTGGCGGAGAGGAGATTGCTCACCGGACTTTCAACCCGAGGCTTGGAATCGAAGGCGGAATAAGCATAATAGGGGTTAGCGGCATTATCAAGCCTTTCTCGGAGGAGAGCTTTATAAACTCTATCCGCAAATGCATGGAGGTGGCCTGGGCAAGCGGCAGCAGCCGTGTAGTCATAAACTCCGGAGCCAAGAGCGAAAAGTTCCTCAAAGACTTCTACAAAGATCTCCCGCTTCAGTGCTTTGTCCAGTACGGCAACAAGATAGGAGATGCCATAAGCATTGCATACAATCTGGGTTTCAGGAAGATAACCCTTGGGATAATGCTTGGCAAGGCCGTAAAGCTGGCGGCCGGTAACCTGGATACTCACTCCAGCAATGTCACTATGGACAGGGATTTCATCGCTGGGATGCTTAAATCCATCAATAGCCCAAAGGAAATATCGGACCTGGCATACAGCATCACCCTTGCCAGAGAGCTTTGGGATACCATTCCTGAGAATCTTCTGCAAGGCTTTGCAAATGAGGTTAAATCTAGATGCAAAACAGTCTGCGGGCCTTTATGCCCAGAGGCCAATCTTACCGTTCTTCTTATAGATGATGACGGACATATCAAATAAGTTTTAACTTTGCAGCCATGAAGAATTCCGCTATAAAACAGTTTGGGCTTTCGTTTCTGGCAATTATCACATCGATTATAAGTTTTAACTTTGCATTTATGAAGAATAGACCTGGTTTAAAGCAGTTTTTGCTTTCGCTTTTGGCAACTACCATATCGATTATCCTTACTTTTGGAGTATCATCAATCTTGGAGCACAGAAAGAATGAAGCTGCAAAGAAAGGTCTGGTTATGACCATCATCTACGATATGGACCAGACCATAGAGAAGGCTCGTCAGGCAGATTCCGCACTAAGGATAGCCTCTAAGACTCAAATGGAAATTATAAAGAATCCTGATATTTATGACAGCCTCAGGACAAATTTTGTAGATGCTTTGCTTATTTCAAGTACGGATTTTTCCTTGATAACACAGAATATATTCTCGTCTAATATAGAGACATTCAGTACCATTGGTAATGTTAACTTTATTAACAATGTTGCTTCTTTTTATCAATACCGCGGCCTTTACATGACTCAGGTGATAGATGTTGTGAAAAAAACGTTTGACGATGGTACAAATCTTCTTGTTTCTATTGACGGATTGTTGAGCTATGATTTTCCTACCTTGTTTTTTGACAATGCCCTTTGGCTCAACGCCTTAACTGACCTTCGTAATAAATGCGTGAAAATTATGAAGTTAAGTGAAGAGGATATCCGGGAATTCAGCAAACAGGCAGAACTTTTGGATGCCAAAGACACCTCAAACAATGGTTTAGATGAGCTGATGGAGGAAATGTTTGAAGCTCAAGAAATTTTAAAAGAAGCTCGCGCAAAAAACAAAAAATAGGGCTATCTGCTGATTTTCACTCTCATCTGCGATTTGTCAAAGGTTATTCCTTCTCTTTCGATAAATTCTGAGAGGGCTCCGCTCTGTGCCACTTCTTCTGGTGTTCCGATAGTGATGTTTCCTTTCTGCATCAGCCAGATGCGGTCTGCAATCTGGAGGGTGAGTTCCAAATCGTGTGTCGAGAGGAATATTGTCTTTCCGTTTTCCTTTGCCAGCTTTTTCAGCAGCTGCATTGTCTCGATCTTGGAAGGGAAATCCAGAAAAGCCGTCGGCTCGTCCAGGCAGATGATAGGGGTCTGCTGTGCTATGGCCTTGGCTATCATTACTTTCTGCCTTTCTCCATCGCTAAGGTTCTGGATCATTCTGCTGCGCAGGTTATCTATTCCTATCAGCGATATGGCATCTGAGACTATCTTCCTGTCTTCTTTCTCGAGTTTGCCCCAGAATCCGGTGTAGGGGCTTCTGCCGAGGGCCACAAGTTCTTCCACGTTCATGTTCTGGATCTGAGGCCTGTGAGTGAGTACCACTCCTATCTTCTTTGAAAGTTCTTTGTCCGGATAGGCCTCCAGTTCCTTTCCGTCTATGAAGATGTTTCCTCCCAGTTTCTCCTGAAATGCGCACACTGTCCTCATAAGTGTGGACTTTCCCACTCCGTTAGGGCCTATAAGGCAGGTGAGTTCTCCGGCAAACAGGCTGGCGTTGATGCCGCAGGCAACTTCCTTGACGCTGCTTTTCCCCTTGTATCCGATCGAGAGGTTCTCCAGCCTTACTGTCTGCTTATTCTCTGACATCGTCTTTCCTCCTTCTGAATATAACGGAAGCGATTACAGGCGCTCCGATGAGTGCGGTTACTGAATTTACCGGAAGTGCTCCCTCAAAGCCCGGCATCCTTGCTACCAGGCTGCAGAGCAGTGCCAGGGCCGCTCCGGTGAGAATAGTCCCTGGTACAAGAATCCTGTGGTCCGATGTCCTGAAAATCGCCCTGCAAAGATGCGGCACAGCCAGTCCTATGAACATTATCGGTCCGCAGTAGGCTGTAACTATTGCAACTAGCACTCCCGAGTTCAGAATGACAAGAGTTCTGGCTCTGGATACGTTAAGGCCAAGGTTGCGGGCATAGTCATCGCCGAGAAGCATCAGGTTCAGAGTCTTTACCAGCAGGAAACTCAGTGGCAGCAGCACAATCATCAACCCTACAAACAGCAGCATCTGGTCTCCTGACACCCTTGCAAAAGATCCCAGCCCCCATACCACAAATGCCTTTACATCTTCTTCTGAACTGAAGAACTTCAGCACTCCCACTATGGCAGATACCAGATATCCTATCATCACTCCGATTATCAGCAGCGTGACGTTTCCCTTTACTTTCTTGGACACCCACACGATCAGTGCCATCACTGCAAGCGAGCCAATTATGGCTGCTATAGAGATAGCGGCGTCTCCTGCATATCCCATCCTGCTCAGCGACACTCCTGCCAGTGAACTGGACATCATCACCACTATTGCCACTCCCAGACTTGCTCCATTGGATATTCCAAGCACCGACGGTCCTGCCAGCGGATTGCGGAACACTGTCTGCATCTGGAGTCCTGCTACGGCCAGTCCTGCTCCTGCCATTATTGCCACA